>Ga0181402_1000131_pt1 | contig 26089 bp, 25 predicted proteins | sample 25SPOviralmetaG_FD_130131 | JGI IMG/M metagenome (GOLD analysis project Ga0181402, IMG submission 130131) | Marine viral communities from the oligotrophic San Pedro Time Series (SPOT) site, San Pedro Channel, CA, USA - 25 SPOT_SRF_2011-08-17 | ecosystem: Environmental > Aquatic > Marine > Strait...
ACAGTTGATACAGGTGTAGGCACAGTTACCGGCGCGATAGATACTCGTACTGGTGAGATCCAAGATAATATCAATACACAATTCGATAACACGAACACAAACATGGATACTGGGTTCAGCAACCTCACTGACACAGTAAACACAAATGACGCTGTTCTGTTAGACGCTACGAATACAGGCTTCTCTAACACTAACGAAAATATTGATAACCTAGGCACTACTCTAGGGGATCAACTTACAGAAACATCTAGCAATGTCCTAACCGGGCAAGATGCTATTTCTGCATTGATTGAGAAGTACGGCGGCGACGCGGCTACTTACTATCAAGACTTGGCAAGAGGCCAAACAGCAATTCAAGAAAATCAAGGTACTATGCAGACAGCTTTCGATGGCTATCTACAAGACTTTGGTGATTACACTACCCTAGCCAACCAAACTCGTACTGACCTCGGCAACACTGTCGTAGGTGGTTTTGAGACTATGGGACAGGTTCTAGGCAACCAAGCACAAGCTAACGAAGCTGGGTTCTCTAGTGTAGGCGATCAGGTGGCTGGAGTATCCAGTGATGTAGCTGACGTAACATCCGATGTCGCATCAGCGGCCGGGGATTCACAGACTAACTTTGGCGATATCGCCGCTTCTATCTCAGGAGTAGGCACAGACGTACAGGGCGTAGGAACAGCCGTAGGAGACGCGGCTAGTGCGTCAGATACTAACTTTGGATCTATTGCTACGGATATTGCTTCCGGGTTTACTGACCAGAGTGCTGAAGGCGTACAACGTAAGCAGAGCTTTGTAGATACACTAACTTCTGTACAAGACATTCTACAGGCCGATACTGGCGCGTTAGACGCAACAGTAAAAGCTAACTACCAGAGCGTAGTAAGTTCATTCGATGACCAAGGTAACTTAATTACTGATACGGTAACGGCTGAAGGTACAACAATTACACGAGCCCTATCCGAGCAAGGTGATCTATTTATCGCTGAGTTTGATGCAAACGGACAGCGTATTGCGCAACAAACATTAGACCTTAACTCATTACTCAACAACGTAAGCACGTTCGAGACTAACATGCAGGAGCAGTTCACAGGTATCTTCGGAGACTCTGAACTAGCGGCAGAAAGCCGACAGTCTATCCTCGATGCATTCACCATCACAGATGGATTGATTGGCGATGTTGGTGCGGGTGTAACATCCGAGCTTACTAGCAACTTCGATCTTCTTAACAATGCATTCGATGCACAAGGTAACTTCTTGGCAGACTCTATCGACGAGAATGGCAATACAATTACTCGTACCTTGGATGAGAACGGAACACTTATCACGAAGAGCTTTGACTCAACTAACACTCTTATTGATGAGACTTCGCTCAATATCGGAGATATCTCTAGCCAGCTTAACAACATGCAAGTTGGTCTTGGTGATCAGCTAAGTACAGCATTCACTAGCCTTGCAAGTGGTAACGCGGATGCTAACGCTAATATCGTAAATATACTCGGTACTGTAGGTACTCAGATTGGAAACGTAGGTTCTGGACTGTCCAGCGAACTAAGTAATAACTTAGACACGTTAACTGCATCCTTCGATGCACAGGGCAACTTGATCCGTGATGATATCGGCGCGAACGGTGAGACAATTACAAGAGAGCTAGATGCTCAGGGTAACTTAATCACTACAGCGATTGGAGTTAACGGTGAGGTTCTAAGCCAGACTTCAATAGATATCGCACAAGTAGCAACTGACCTTAATGGTGTTCAGGTAGGTCTTGGAGATCAGCTAACTTCAGCATTTGCTTCTCTATCAGGAGATAATGCTACAGCTAACGCCGCTCTAGCTACTACTCTGAATGGCATTGGGGTCACATTAGGTAATGTTGGATCTGGTTTATCTACAGAACTAGCAAACAACTTCACAGAACTATCCTCTGCCTTTGACGCACAAGGTAACCTTATACAAGATAGCATTGGGGCGAATGGTGAATCCATTACTCGTGAAATTGACGAGCAAGGAAACCTAATTACCACAGCTATTGGTGCGAATGGCGAAGTATTAAGTCAAAGCGCCGTAGATATCATGGATGTGTCTAACCAGTTGAATGGTGTAGAGGCCGGTCTCGGTGACCAGCTTGCTTCAGCATTTACCGCTATTACAAGTGGCAGTGCAGACTCTAACCAAAATATCCTAGACACATTAGGAAACATCACTGCTCAAGTAGGTGAAGTTGGCACGGGCATTCAATCAAGCCTAGCGCAGGACTTTGCTACACTGAAATCATCATTTGATGAGCAAGGTAACTTGATCAGAAGTGAGATTGACCAGAACGGCAACGAACTCCGTAGAGACCTAGACTCACAAGGTAACTTGATTACTACTGAACTTAGCTCAACAGGCGAAGTTATTAGCCAAACCTCATTAAACATCGCGGATATCTCAACTCAGTTGAACGGAATGCAAGCGGGGCTTGGTGACACAATCACTACCGCCTTCACAGGTATCCAGAACTCTTCTGATGAACTACGAGCTAACCTAATCGGTAACCTAGACGGGTTGCGTAAAGTTATGGTTAACCAAGGTGACCAGATCGGTTCAGATCTACAAGAGAAGTTCATGGCCCTATCAAGCTCATTTGATGAGAATGGGGATCTGATACGATCATCCGTAGATGCTAATGGTGACTTTATCTTCCGTGAGCTTAACGCTAATGGCGAACTAGTTATCAGCACAATTGATGATGCTACAGGACAGCTACTAGAGTCTGACTCATTTAATGCTAACCTTCTAACTACAGACTTTGACTCAAGGTTTAACACAGCCGATGAGTTCCTAAGAGCAATCGACGCTTCTATTATACAAGTTGGAGGCGACATAGACGCAGGACTTCTTGGAATGGCGTCCGGGCTTGAAGAAGGATTTACTAGCAGATTTGATGAGCTTAGTGATCAAGAACGTGCAGGAAGACAAGAGTTTAACAACCGTCTCCTACAGGTACGCGCACTACTCGAAGAAGACGTGGCGGATCTAGATGATGGCCTACGCGGCCGTATGTCAGAACTGAGCAAAGCATTCGATGGTGAAGGCAAGTTAATTGCTAACGCAATCGACGCTAATGGTAATATGCTCAAGCGTACTATCGACGATAGTGGGTCATTAGTTCTCAGCACATATAGCCGAATGAATGGTCAATTACTTGATCAACAAGCACTGGATATCAACCGTCTTATGAAAGAGATTTCAGCACGACGAGTGGTACAAGGTTCTAATGCAAGCATGGGAGGTCAGAGTCCCACAGCAGGAGCCCCGGCACCCGCATCGGTATACAGCGGTTTTGCCTCGCCATATGCCCAAACCTACTAAGGAGGGACTATGGACGAAAATCAACGCCTTAGCCGTATTGAGGGCAAGCTGGATAAGCTATCGGACGCAGTTGTTGCATTAGCTAGAATGGAAGAAAGGATGGTTACTTTGTTCAATCGCATGAACAAGTACGAGGAAAAGCAGGACGAGTTGGAGGATAAGGTGGTCGATATTGTAAATAGAGTATCGACTAATGGACAAACATTACGCTTTGCGGAGCGTTTATTTTGGATAGCCGCATCTGCTGGCGTTTCATATTTATTTTGGACTATACGATGACCCCAACAACTGTATCTCAAAACGGAATTAACCTAGTTAAAAAATTTGAAGGCTTACATAAAGTCACTGAAGACGGAATGGTAAGAGCCTATCGTTGCCCGGCAGGACGCTGGACAATTGGATGGGGACACTGCAAGGGCGTTAAGTCCGGTATGCGTGTCTCTGAAGAAGAGTGTACCAAGTTTCTTGTTGAAGATCTCAACGATGCTGGTGCAGTAGTTAAACGCTACGTTAGCGTACCTCTAAGCCAAGAGCAGTTCGATGCATTAGTGTCCTTCGTGTTCAATATCGGTGGTGGTGCTAACTTCCAAAACTCCACCCTTCTAAAGAAATTAAACCAAGGCTTATACGACGAAGTACCAGAGCAAATCATGCGCTGGAACAAGGCTAGAGTAGATGGCAATTTAAAGCCACTCAGAGGCCTTACACGACGCCGTACAGCAGAGGCGGCACTGTTCTCTATGAACGTAGCCCTAGCGGACGATGGTGGTGATCTCATGGCCCAGAAGCCAGAGCAAGCCGCACCTAAGCCTCTAAAGAAATCAAAGACACTAGCAGGAGCCGGTTTAGCTGGTGGTGCTGGTATCGCTACTGAGATAGCCGGGCAGTTACAGCCCCTAGTTGGTTACTCAGAGTCTATTAAATACATATTCTTGGCCGCATCCTTGGCTGGCGTGGCATTAGTCACATACGCTCGAATGAAGGATAGCAAAGAAGGCGTCCATTAATGTTCGGTATTTTTGGCAAAGTTAAAATCATGGTGGCCGGTATTGTGGCCGCTTTATTACCCATCCTTTACATAATCGGCCGTAGAGACGGAGCTAAAGTTGAAGAGGTTAAGCAAGTCAAAGCCTCTGCAAAAGCGGCAGAAGATCGGGCCGAATTTTACAAGGAGATGGAGACTACGAATAATGAAATTGAAAGCAATAAGCCTCGTACTAGGGATGACATTACTGACCGCTTGCGCAAGCACGGTCTATAAGACTGAAGTAGAAGTCTACTGCCCCTCAATTAAAACATATTCAGAGGCTTTTAATAATCGTCTAGCAGACGAAATTGAAGATCTACCCGCTGATAGCCAAGCTATCGGAGAGGCCATTTCCAATTACATCGTTCTCAGAGACAAGATTCGAGCTTGTGATGAACAGGCCGAGGAATTGAAGAGAAAACAAAACAATGATTGATCCTACAAATGCAAAAGGCCTAGTCGGCAACCCAAACGCAGTACCTCCCGGGACAGCAGGAGTTAAACCATCCATGCCTGTCAAACAAACGAATGGTGGTAAACGTGAGAATATGGTTATGCCCGGCGGCCCTAGTGGAGATCCCGCTATGGTAATGCCCGGCAACCCTGCGGACACAGGAGTAAATGCCCCGGCCGGTAATTTTGTAGTAGCCAATTCATCAGTTGCAAACAACGCAGACTATGTCGGCGGCACTAACGTCACTGATATGACTACGGACATTGCTAATAACACTAGTGGGTTCATTGATGATCAAGGCGCTAATTTATCTGATCAAGTACCGGACATTGATGCTAACGCACCGGGAACTAACCTAGATGGTAGTGACTACGGCATGGATGCGGATGCGTTAAATCAATCCGTTGCTACCGGTGCCGTTGATACAGCTTCTGACGTTACTAAGCCTAATGAAGCAAGTGGATATGACGCGGCAACTACAGCGGATCAAGTAGCGAATAACCTAGCTGATGCCGCTACGATGGAAACAAACGAAGATGCTATCGTAGACCCTGAAGGCATTGTCCTTGATCAACAAGGATTAGCAACAGGCGTCAACGAAGACGGATCTATTAACGAGACAGGCCTAGCACTTAATTCGTTTGCTCACCAGAACATCAGTAACGTAATTGATACTAGTACAGTGGCTGGTAAATTACTTGCTCAGTCTCTCGGTGAAGGTAATTACTTAGATTCCAAGGCCACAGTAAAAGGCCAATTAGAAATTCTAACCGGGGAGTTTGTAGACCCGGTAACAGGTGAGCCCAAGATACCTACATGGGCCGCTGGTATTGCGCGTAACGTATCGCGCTCTATCGCATTTAAAGGCATTACAGGTACGGCCGCAACCGGTGCATTAGCACAGGCTATGATCGAGGCAACTCTGCCTATAGCTCAAGCGGACAGTCAGTTCTATCAAACACTGACAGTAAAGAATTTAGATAACAAACAGCAGATGATCATCAACAAGGCTAACGTCTTGTCGAAGATGGAATTAGCTAACTTAGATGTTCGTACATCCTTGGCGGTAAACAACGCTAAGACGTTTATGCAGTACGACATGGCTAACCTAGCTAACGAACAGCAGACTGCGATCATTAACTCACAGTCTATGGTTCAATCTATTCTAGAAGATGCAAACCAGACAAACGTAGCTCGTCGCTTTAACTCTGAACAACAGAATGACATGGACAAGTTTTACGATAATCTCGGCGCACAGATAGACATGTATAATACTGGGCAAGTTAACCAGATGTCTATGTTTAACGCCGGTGAACAAAACGACATGAAGCAGTTTAATGCTCAGTTGGAAAATGGCCGTGAACAATTCTATTTAGATATGCAGTATCAGGTAGATGCGGCGAACGCGGCGTGGCGTCAGACTGTAACTCTAACCGAAACAGAGATGGAGTTTAATGCGGCCGCTACGGACGTTAAAAACATTTTAAACCTAAGCTCTGAAGTAATGAACCAGTTATGGGATCGTACAGATTCACTCTTGGATTATGCATGGAGAGAAGGGGAAAATGCACTAGACCGCGAAGCAAACCTTGAGTTGGCTAAAATGCAATTAGAAGCGGCTAGATTACAAGCTAAAGCAACTAAGAAATCTGGAATGTTTGGCGCACTTGGCAGTGCTATAGGTGTGGCGGCCGGTATTGCACTCTCTGACAACAGAATGAAAAAGAATGTTACTGAGAAAGCTGAATTATCCAATGGAATTAAACTGTATAGTTGGGACTGGACAGACGAAGCTATCGAAAAAGGTTGGGGAGAAACACCGACTATTGGAGTCATTGCTCAACAGGTTCAGCAAGTTAAGCCAGAAAATGTTTACATGGATAAGGTGGGAGATTTGAGAGTCGATTACAGAGGTATTGAGCAATGACATTTGAAGAAGCAATAATTAAATCGGTCAAGGCCTACTTGGATGGAGAGATGCCCACAGAATTAGTGGGTACCTCCAAAGAGACCAAATACACCCCCGAATATTTTGATGAGTTAGAAGAAGAGCTTATGAAAGAACCGGCTAAAGAAAAAGAGGTAGAAGATGAAGAGTAGTCCTCAAACCCCCAACGCCCCAATACCCGGAGCTAATTACACCAGTGATACAAGAAATTACCCGTGGCATAGGCCCCCAGATATTACGGATATGGACAAAGCCATTGAATACGTCACCAAAGATTTAAACGATGGGCCTGATGGATTTAGGTATATGTCTATGTTGGGTGCTGGAATACCCGTAACAATGGTTACTGACTTTATTGTCACCAAAGGTATAGGCCGGGGTAAGTGGGCTCCTGATCTAGGTATCTTAGCCGCAGGGCCAATTGCCCGCCTTCTCATGATTATGGCTAAAACATACAAAGTTGATTTCGAGATATCTGCGGATGAAGAAATACAATTCACAAGTGCAAGAACATTAAGAGAACTTAGTGGTGAAGGATCTTTAACGCCCGTGGAACAAGAAAAAGAAACTGATGAAGAACCCAAAGGGTTTATGTCTGCGGCACCTGAAGAAGAGCAAAATTCAATGCTGGGTTACGGCGATGAAGAGGAACAACTGGAGGATTTAGAAGATGAGTAAATACGGACTTTCCCCCGGAGAAGCATTTGCACAAGGTTTTGCAAGTAGTTTTGCGTCCACCTACCAAGCAGTGGGAATGCAAAAGAAACAAGAAGAAGCCGATCTTGTAAAATTTAACTTACAGCGTTTTGTTCGTAAGGAAGATGAATTTAAAGCGGCCGAACTAGCTGATGCTAAGAAAGTTGACGCCGCAAAGAAATTTGCACAGGCAAATGGCCTCCCCGAGGATTCTTGGGGAAATTTATATAACGATCTAAGTATGGGAATTACACCTAATCAAGTTCAAGCAAAAATTGATGGGGGTAGTTACACTAAGATAAGCACATCTACAAATAACGTAGTTACTACAGAGGCAGACTTGCCAAGTGTTGATGCTCGTACATCTAGTCAAACTGATGCCTTACTTGAAACTGATACGGAAAGAAAAGATCAACCGGCCGACGTTAAAGTCCCCGGCGAGAACTTATTCCAGAGAATGACAGGAGGAATGGCGGATCTGTTTAATAAAGAGAAACGTCAAGAAAAACGTGAAGAGAGAATACTGCAATCGACTTTAGAGAAACTAGACATATCTCAGTCTGAGTACGACAGGATTCTAAATGGTTACACGTCCGTAGCCCCAGAAATATCTTATGTGTACTCCGCTAAGAAAGATCCGTCTAAAGCTCCAAAGTGGCAATCTTTAGCAAACGTAACTAAAGACAACTATGTTGCGTTCGCGGCTGAAGCTAGGGCTAATGATGATGAGGATCAGGCTATAGCTATTGAATCCGTTGGTAAGTCCATAGGAAGTGCAAACCCTGATTACGCTGACTTCTCCAGCATGACTAAGACTAACGCCGCTGGTAGACTACTTGCCGCTCAGAGTGCAAACAAACCTCTTATTGCAAAGAAGATTGAAACATGGATGGAGACTAACGTCGATCCTGATAGTGGGCCTAAATACAAAGATTATGCGTCTATGACAGTTAGTAATTCACGAGGGCGTTTAGTCGCGGCTAAACGTATTGGTGATGCTGACGCCGTCGAAGAAATTACTAATTACATCCTAGAAAAAGACCAAGCATTCCCCGACAAGATTGATGAAGAGTGGATTACTTCTCAGTACACCAAATTTGCTATTGCGGCAAATAGGCCGAATGCTTCTGAAGAGGATAAGTTAGCATTCCAGAACTTTAAAGAATTAGAACTTCCGGCGTATATGGAAGCGTACAAACTAGTTAACCCTCAAGATGACGCCCTTACATTTGAGCAAGCGTGGACTAAGTATTACTCCTTAAAGAATGACGCAGAGTCAGACCCTGATGAAGTAACTCAAGCACTTGCTGTTGCTAACGGCGCAATCATCGGTATGTCTATACAAGAAAACGTCAAAGAGAACGGTGGTAAGCCCGTATCCCTAGTTAAGATTGGCAAGGACGGTACGGCAGAATTTGTAACGTCAGCCACACCTCAATTTACTGGGGATGGGGATACTACCTACATAGATGGCTACGGCTCCGTAGTAGGAGAAGGGTATCGTCTAGTAACTAAAGACGAAGACGAAGCTAGGGAGAAAGTAGTAAATTCTATAAGCACCCGACGCAAAGCCTACGATACCAACTTTGTAACAGCAACTGGAGCGGTTCGACTGTATGGGGAACTTGCGGATATGGTTATTGATGATGACCGTGTACTGTTCGCTACATCCGGCGCGGCTAAGAGTGCCTCAAACTTCCTGAAAGAACTTAACAATGGTCTAGATATTATAGGAGAAATATTTGCGGCCAACAATACAAAAGGGGAGTCTACCGATATCCCCCGAGACATAATCGAAAGACGCTTACGCCAGAAAGGTCAATTGGCTGAAGGTCAAAGTTTACAGGATCTAGCTAATACAAATACGATGACTTTAGGTGACTCTGTTGAAGATCTAGCTAAGAAGAAAGCGGCATTTAACGCCAAAATAATCTTGATGGCATTCCGTGCGGGTGGCCTAGAAGGTCAGACAGGTATGGCTATGTCAAACAAAGACTTCGATCGTTTGAAAGAAGTGGTTAATGCCTCTAAAGACGGCGAGACTTTTGTTACGGAGCTAGGCAAGTATGTACAGGGCCGTATTGATACCCTGCAAGATGATGCAAGCCTACTTCAAAATGACGCGGGTAGAGTGAACTTCCAGAACAGATATGGCTACGATCCTTACTCAGGAAATAGCCCTGTTACAGAATGGAGTAGTCTAACTGAAGAAGGTGCGGAAATGGATCCGCGTCTACAGAAGGGCTTTGATATACTCGCCGGAGACTATGAGTTTGGTGCAAAGAAACCAGAAGTAGTAGTACCTACGATCTCTACAATGGATGAGTACGAACTCTTACCTGTAGGAACCAAATATCAATTCCTTGACCCTGATGGTAAGTTGCAAACTTCAACTAAGAGAAAATAATGTCAGAAACCTTAAATCAATTCGGGGATCCAATTGACCAAGTAGAACTTAGTCCTTTTGGTGATCCTATAGAAACTACACCCGCGCCTACGAAAACTGCTGAACTCCCCACCGAAGACAATCCATTTCAGATTGTCGATAAGATGGTGTCCGAAAACTTATTTGGTGAACCCGTAGAATTACCCGCCCCTACTAGTAGCATGTACAGTGACGTAGAAGGTGGGGCATTTAGTTTTAGCGACAGAGCCGCAGTTGAAAAGAAGATCAATGACCGATACGAAATGTACCGTAAGCACCCGGACGCATCTATGGATTTTGCCGGTAACCTTACATATAAAGGCGACATTGTTCCCACACCAAACGTAGGATTCTTTACCGGAGATGGTGGAGTAGGGATAGATTCAAAAGTTGGGTATGGCCTTAAACGCGCCGGTAAAAACGTACTAGAGTTAGGTGGTGCTGGGTTAGAAAAATTACGAGATGTCGTACAAGAAAATATTGGTGCTATTCAGGTATTTGATACCGAGGGAAACTTCTCTCCTGATTTCTTGAGCCCCACAGAATTAGATCAATATTACACTGAAAACCCGGAAGCGGGAGTATTCGGTGGACGAGATCTAGGCGCAGTAGAATATATCCAAGATAACGTATCCGATATAAACACAGATGATAGTTTAGGCGACACGCTTATCACAGAAGGTGCCGGTATTTTAACCGGAGGTGGTGCGGGTGTAAAAGCTATTCAATGGCTACCAAAACTAGCCCAGACTAAGTACGTTGGTGGTATTGCTAAAATGCTTGGCTTTGAAATTGGTGCGGCGTCTACGATGAGTTCTGACGTACAGACCTTAGCCGTAGGTGAAAATTCCGTACTTAATGATCTATTTGGGGGCGAAATAACTAACGCTGTACCTTTTTTAAAAGGTATGGAGATTGACCCCGAGGATCCTGAGTATCAACAAGTACTAGACAAACGATTTAACATCCTAGCAGACGCCATAGCTATAATGGGGCCAGCGGAAAGTGCCGTAAGAGGCATAACAGCGGCCGCCGCATTCTCATGGTCTATGACCGGTGGGCAGATATTTAAAGCACTCAAGCCTAACACAGCGCAGGAAATGGTTGTCCGGGATATTCTTGATGAGTTTGCTGGAATTACAGGTGATCCTACGAGAGATAAAGAAGCTAGGGAACGTATTCTCAAGCTGGTCGAAGAGAACAAAGAAGTATTCATCAACATACCAGAAGAGATGGGGGGCGATATCAAGTACACCGCCGACACTATGTCTTCAATTATGAGAGCCCTTGAGAATGACGATACTGAAGCGGCACGAAAGCTCTACACAACCGCGCAGGGCTTACTCAAGAAGCAAGTACAACAAGGACGGGGCTCACCTGAGCTGATAGAAAAGGTAAGTACTCCGGGCAGAGAATTAGAAAACGTAACTAACCAGACTGAAGAGGTATTAGGTGGTACAGACGCTATCAATATGTCTAGCGACGGGTTTGCTAGTGCGGGACAAAAGGTTATTGATGATGCTGAAGGCGTAGTAACTAATCTACAGACACAGTTAGATGAAGTTAATAACCAAGTAGGCACATTGCTACGAGAAGATCCTACGTTCGGTGAGAAGATTAAGCAGATCGAGAATATCGTACAGTTTGATATCTACGCTGGCCGTAACCAAGCCGCTGACGGTATCGTTACAAACCTACGCCGTGCGTATGAGACGATGACAGATCAAAAGAATAGCCTATACACTGCTATTAAAGGTGGGGAGATTAATCCGAATGGATTGATTGAGGTATTACAAGATTTACAACCGGGCCAGATTAGTGCGGCCAAAGAACAACTAAAGCCAAACAGCATATTCGGCAGACTACTCGACGAAGTGCAACTATCTACAAAGATGGTTGATGGTAAGCCTGTACAAGAAACCGCTGAAGAAATGCAAACGCGGGTGCTTAAATTTATCAATGATGAAGGGCTAGACTTCCAGACGTTGTACCGTGAGGTACGACCAGCCGTAGCACAGAATGCTTCTGACATGTTTGCTCAAGGTAACAACGCCGCAGGGCGAGTTCTTAGAGAGTTTGTATCGTATATCGATACGAAGGCAGTCGATGATCTTATCGAGTTTGGTGACGATGAAGTAGCTGAAGCCGCGGTAGCCGCTAAAGAATACTACACAAAGAGTTACGCGCCTTATTGGAGAGATGGCCTAGCATTAGAAGAAGTAGGTAACATCCACACACAAACGGTAGGCAGAACTAGTAAAGATATGATCGAAGAAGGGGTAGAGATACAAGGGCCTAAGTTTGCACAAGAATCCAGACAGCAAGTAGTCGGTGCGCTCAGTGACACTAACCGTGAAGCTGGCACACAGATTATTAATCTATTGGATAAAGAAGGAAACGCTGGTGTTGTAACCGATTATATTATCGGAGATATCATGGGCAAATTGTCCGGCCGTATTGGTGGTTCAACTAAGATACCAGATATCGATACAGCCGACATTATAGAGTCTTTGTCAAACTACGGTACTCTAGTTCGAGAGAACTTCCCGGATCAAGCAAAGCGTATTGATACGCTGTTAGGTAATCTAAGAAACTCAAGCCTGACTAGAGAACAACTAGAAGCACAGATTAAGTCGGCAACAGACGCCGCCACAGCCGCTAAAGAAAGAATTTACGGTGACGAATTAGCCGCGTTCTTCCAGCCTAATGGTAAAGCTAAGATTAATGGGTTTAAGGCATTTGAGAAGATCTTAAATGATCCTCAGTCTATGCGAAAGGTACCCGGTACAGAGCAGTTTGAAGGCCCACTAGCAGATTTAATCCAGACAGCCAAAGAGTCCGGCAATCCTGTATTACTAGAAGGTATGCAAGTTGCTTACGCACGTCATTTTAGAAAGAAATTCCTAGCCGCTACCCAAGAGTTAGGTGGTAACAGAATGCTCAAGACCGGCGTAGACACCGCTGTCCGAGATGAGCTAGATAATGTTTTACTTTATGGTGAAGCAGTGTTCGGAGACAAGCCCGCGCTTATAAATGGCTTGAAGGTATTACTTAATGAGACTGGGATAATTACCCGGGCTAAAGGGGCCAAGTCTATCGGCGCAGGATCAGATACTTACGCTAATATTTTACAGGCCGGGGCTAAACAGGCACTTGATAAGTCTGTTACATTGACCCTCGGTGTTCTTAGTAGACTAGGCGCACGAGTTAGAGCCGCTGGTACAGGATTGATTACCAACGCGGTCAATAAAAACGGTGTTGCCCGTGTAACTGACATTATGTTTGCTGACCCGGATTTATTCTTAGAAGTAGCTCGTAAGGTAGTAGACAAAGACGGTAACGTCTCATCAACTGCCGCAGAGATAATGAAGACGTATGCTCTCCGTGTAGGCATCTACAACGAAGACAACGAGCCCAGTGACGCAGAGATGTTGGAACTGCTTATAGATACGGAACGTATGTTTAGAGAAGGCAGGGATGCCGTTCAACAGACAGGCGAAGCCCTAATTGAAGGCGCTACTAATAAATAACTGGCGCGCTTGGGAAGACTCGAACTCCCGGCCTTTCGGTTCGTAGCCGAACGCTCTATCCAACTGAGCTACAAGCGCATATAAAAAAGCCCCCATCTTGAGCCCGTTGGTTAGACGGAGATGAGGGCAAAGTCCACTACAAAAGGACTATGAAAAAGTGTTACGATTCAGAAGCCTCAGTGTCAACATCAGATGCTGGGGCTTCTTCCGTTTGGGGCTGGGCCGCTTGCTTCTCGAACAATCCTAATTCAAAGATTGAACGGTTAAGTGTCCAGTGCATGAACGGGATATTACTAACGGAACTAGACATGAATAAGTGACCGTCTTTGTTGAACCCGGTAACAATGCAACTATCAAACTTCCCTTTGAGAGAATCCAATAGTTCATCGGTTGAAAGTGGTTGTTGTGCATTTGGGTCAATGCTTTCTGCCTCTGGCATAATATACTCCTATTTATCTTTTACAAATTTACCGTCAACCATTTTACCGGTGCGGCGTTTAATTACGTCGTATGCGGCTTGCACACACTCTTCCATCGTGAAGTTCCATGCCTCGGCTTGCATGGTTAAGGTAACAAAGATATCACCAATTGCATCCTGCACTTCGTCTACATCATGCTCGTAAATAGCTTGACGTAACTCGGCTACTTCCTCTTCAGTTTTCTCAAGCTGAGAGAGAGGTTCCGCGTAAGGTAAGATACCTTTTTCAATTCCCCATTCGAGAATTTGATCGTTAAGAGTGTCTAAACTCATACATGTTCCTTTTCGATTTAGTTAATAATACTACAAAGAGATAACTAAGTAAATAGTTAGGGGCGTTATCTACTCTGTAGCTTTTTAAGGTTTAAGAAGAAACCGGAGTCAAACCCGCGCTTCCACTCCTTGTGGAGGAAAGAAGTTTCCTTATAAGGGCTGTCGAATATACCCCGATAAAACGCCTTCTGTCCCATATCAAACGCCACTTCCAGTGGCTTTTTTTTGGCCTGTCGTTTCTGATGCGACATAGGTCAAAACTCCTATGATACCGCTCCCCATACCTCTGCCCAATCGCCAGAGAGTGCCCCTTTTGCGTAGTCCACAACTTTGTTTTCAAAGAAGTTAGTGTGTGTGACACCAAGCATTCCATCTACCCAAGGCAACGGGTTAGTCTTCACTTTGAAGATACCCTTCATGCCCAGCGCGATTAAACGTCTGTCACAAATATATCGGATATACTGCTTAACCTCGATAGGGGTCAGGCCTTCCATCTGGTTCACGCCGAACGCTAGGCCGATAAACTTATCCTCTAGCTCAACCATCTTTTCAGCGGTGGTGTATATCATCTTTTTAGTTTCATCATTCCAAAGGGTACGGTTCTCTTGAACGTAGGTGCGGAACAACTTAATCATGCTCTCAGTGTGCAGGGTTTCGTCAGCGATAGACCATGCAATGATCTGTCCCATACCCTTCATTTTACCGTGCCTAGCAAAGTTCAGTAGCATCACGAATGAGCTAAACAACTGCATACCTTCAGTAAATGCACTAAACCCGGCAATCTGTGCGGGTAGGTTCTCGTCCTTCTGTAGCTCTTGGAAGAAGTCATGCTTCTCTACCATCTCTTCGTACTCAAGAAACTCGTTGTACGTTGACTCAGGCATACCCAAGGTTTCGATAAGGTGGCTGTAGGCGGCAACATGGATAGCTTCCCGGGCGGCAAACGACGATAGCATCATCCTTACTTCAGGCTGTGGGAAGTGCGGTAGGTAGTTGTTCACATACGCGCCCGACACATCTATGTCGCCCTGAGTAAAGAAGCGGAAGATCTTCGTAAGGAAGTCCTTCTCTCCATCGTTTAATCTGTGACGCCAGTCCTTGGTGTCTTCCAGCATTGGTACTTCTGTCCACAACCAGTGCATTTGCTCACTGGCCTGAAACGCATCATAAGCCCACGGGTAATTAAATGGCTTATAGTAATCTCTTGTGTCCGTTAATTTTGGTTTTCTTTTTGGCATAATCATCCCTCACATGCGAGACAGACATCACCATCAGCTACCGCTGTCAGATCAATCTCGTCTTCAATTCTGTTACGTTGAATCTGCATACCGACGCGATCAGCTTTACGGAGCTTATCAGAACGGCAGTAGTACAGGCTTTTAAGACCGTTCTTCCATGCTAAGAAATGAGTGGCGTGAAGATACTTCACATTTACATCCGGGCGGAAAAATAAGTTTAGACTCTGGCCTTGATCAGTATGTTTCTGTCTGTCAGAGGCTAGATCTATCAGCCAAAGCTGGTCAATCTCATTGGCTGTTTTGAACACGTCTTTCATATCTTGGGGTATATCTAGGTGCTGAACAGATCCGTCCTGCGCTGTGATACTAGCCCACGTCTTCTGCGTGTTTAGACCAAGTTCTTCTAGTTTAGTTTCAAGGAACTTGTTTCTTTGTATATACGCACCCGACATTGTATCTTGGCGAAATACGTTGGCTCGGTAAGGTTCAATGCTAGGGCTAGTGTTACCCATAATAATAGAGCTAGAGGCATTAGGCGCAATAGCCGTCCAGTGACTAAATCTACGCTCGACACCCGCCTGTTGAGCATCGTAGCATGGCCCACGGGACTCAAATAACTGTCTGTCGCCTCGCTTACATTCTTTCTCAATGTGACGGTAAATCTCACGATTAGTTACCTTAGTCATGACGCCCTCTAAAGGCATGTCACGCTTCTGAAAGTAAGCATGTAAACCAAGGGTACCAATGCCGATAGATCGTTCTCTAGACGCTGATAGAGCGGCTCTGGAGACGGTTTTAGGTGCATGTTCTATAAAGTGATCCAGCACGTTATCCAACATCTCCATGATGTCCGGGATAAACTTACGCTCAGACTTCCATTCGTCGTAGTACTCGATATTCAGGCTGGACAAACAGCAGACCGCAGTCCGATCCATAGACGTAGGCAAGAAGATCTCAGTACATAGGTTACTACCATTGATTTTCAAACCTTGGCTCTTTAACCATTCAGGCAGATCATCGTTAGCATTATCTATAAACACCAAGTAGGGCTCACCTGTCTGGGTACGCATCTCTAGCAACTTAATCCATAGTGCCTTAGCCGATACTGTTTCGACTACTTCACCGTTGTTAGGGCTTACTAGATCCCATGAGTCATCAAAGTCCTCATCACGCATCGACTGCTCAATAAGGTTCATGAAGTCATTCGTAATGTTCACGCCGTGGTGTAGGTTAAGTGTACGGAAGTTCTGGTCACCTGTAGGCTTACGCATCTCAACAAACGCCGTAATGTCCGGGTGGTTTATATCTAGGAATGCCGCATAACTACCGCGACGGGTACGTCCCTGTCGGTAGGCCAGTGAGCTTGCGTCATAGACTTTCAGGTGAGGCATTACTCCAACTGATTTATCGTCAGAGCCACGGATACCCACATGGATACCAACACCGCCGCCTAGCATAGACAGCCAATTTACTTCGGATAGAGTATCTACTAATCCTTCTGCGCTATCGTCGAGGTACGACAAGAAGCAACTGATGGGCATACCCCTTTTGCTCCGGCCGTAGCTGAGGATTGGCGTGGACAACGACAGCCAGTGTTTACTGGTGTATTCGTAGAGGCGCTGGGCGTGGTCGGGGTTGGATCCGAATTGCTCACAGACGTAGGCAAATCTTTCTTGTGGGCTACTTTCGTCTTCGCGCATGTAGCTTTCGCGTAGTCTTGTGAGTCCGAGGTCATCAAATAATCCATCTCTTTCTAAGTCAATATTAACTTTATTTTTCATTTTTATTCCTAATATCTTTCTGCAATCGCGCCCAACCTTCCACGTTGGTAAGCACTTCAGAGATGGGTAGGGTGTTGTCTATCCAGACATCGCAGTCCGCCGAGCTAACCGAAGTTTCGGAAGCGTGTTCATCTTCACCTTCATAGACAGAAACTCGTTCTACCCACGCTACCACTCCGCCGTTCTCGCGGATTGCTTTTATTTCATTTGGGAAACGAACATCATCAACCACAACAATACCGGTCTCTTTATTCGCCTTGGCAACAAGCATATCTACCCAGATATTCTCGTGCAGTAAGTTACGGCCCCACTCAGTTCCGAGTGTTTGCATGGCGTATCTTGGGGTCTTACCATTCAACATGTCACAGGCTACTTCTTTAAGGTCTCCGTTTATCTGGCCCTCGTTAAAGCCCATCACACGCATCATGTCTTTAAGAGTGTCGGCAAAGCGGATGATCTTTGCTCCCCGACTATCTCTCATGTTCTTGGCTACATAGGATTTCCCGGAGCCTTTCTTTCCACACAGGCCGATAAATAGATCACTCATCATTCGTCGCCTTGTGGTTTGTACTTGCTTATGTCGATGACTTTTGATGAAGACTCCAGTTTGCCTAGAAGTTCCTCGTCCGCAGTAAAGATAATCTCGTTCTCTGCTACTGGCTTGATACTTTCATCAAACCCGGACACATTACGGACTATCTCACCTATGGCGATAATCTCTTCATCTTGACTACTCATCAGGCCGAAGATCCCAGCTACTAGGTTCTTAAATAAATCCTGTACTTCTGGATCCATATTGTCGGGGAACTCCCAACCAAACCTAAAATCTATCCCTTCGCTAGTTTCATTCGGGACGAGTTCTATAAATGCTCCTATAAACTTATCCGTCATTTTGTTTCTCGAAGTTTGTTAAGTAAATTTAATGAACGCTTTTTAGGTTTTTCTTTAAGCCATTCACCCGGGATTTCTTTCGCCGCGAACATAAACCCATTCTTCTCACACCAGTCAGCGTAGCTAGTCTTGCTACCCTTACGGAGCTTGCCTCTAGGGTTGTTGAATACAAAGCGAAGGTCTAACGCCTCGCCGTACTCGTCACGGATGTATATGTGTTTTTTTCTATCTTCAGGAGTGAAGCGTCCTTTGCTCTCAATTACGATACCGTTAGGTAAAACGTAGTCGGGAGTGTAGTGACGGCCCTGCACCGGGACAGTAAAAGGAATGCGGAAAGGTTCATACTCAGCCCTTACTCCAGCCTCTTTAAGCTGGAGGCCTATATCTTCTTCCAGACCAGACCGGTACCCATTGGCGATAGCTCTACGGCGTATGTTTCTAAAGGTCATCGTCATACTCCGCATACCAGTGGTAGCGAGGATTTTGAGCCTTGCTGTGAGTTTGGGGGCGGTACTTCGCGTCCGGCCAACAGGCGTTTGTGTAGTTACAGAAAGTACAGTTAATAGCCAGCCTTTTGTTGGGGGTTAGTTGCTTACGGAAGTACTCGTCTTGTGGTTCAAAGCATTTTTCAAAAGGTGCATCTGTTGCTATCAATTCCACATTAGACGCGATCTTATTCCGGATCCCACGCTTATCTGCGTCAGTGAACTCAGCGTCTACAACCTTGATCTCACCGGTGGATTTATTAACAACAAGCCAACCGCCGGGTTCTTTACCGGAGGCATCACTGTATCCCAATAACTGAGGTACATAGCCGAACGCATCGTCCTTAGCTACGCCTTCCCAGCCCTGACTCCATTTGTTGTCATAGGCCCAAGGACTAGAGGACTTAGTATCGTAGACCTTATCGTCTATCTCAACGTCGTTCTCACCGAGGATAGTGGTATCGCCCACATCAAGCTGTACCTTATCCTTACCCCCAGTAATATTTACTCGGGCTAGTTTAAGATATAACTCAACCAATACCTCAGTCGCATCGCCCAGCATAAAGCGGACAATGTTGTTGTAGGGGTTCTTGGATTTAGGAGTGCCAGCCTTCTCCTGTTGGAGTTGGCAAGAGGGGCGTCCCACATTCGACATACGAATGCGGAACTCCTCTTCACGCGGCTTTAGTTGTTTGCGGAGAGTGTCTTTAAACATCTCCCCGGCTTCGTCTATCCAGCTTTCTTCATACTCTACAACCTCTCCGTTAGAGAGCTTATCAAGTACCATATGAAGTTGGTGTTCAAGAATGTTTAGAGACATAAAGTACCTCGTTTAAAGTTAAGGTACGATTACGCTTCGTCGGCTAAATCATCTTCCAAGTCACTAGATATATTATCGAGGGCATCAATAGCATCATCAGATAGCTGGCTGTTACGCAGAGCTTTCTCATGAGACGCTTGAATCTTTTCGTTCTCGTTCTTCACCATGTCATGCATTACTTTGACTGTCTCAAAGATCTGCTCATCCATTGGAAGCGCGTTAACAAGGTCGGGGTCAAATTTCATTACCCACCAAATGTTACCACCAGAGCCTTTAGTCTTAGTGGCACCCACCTTGACTGTGTACTCATGCATCTTACGGCCCCGAGGTAATTTCTTCAGGAACTCATCTTCAAACGGGTTAAAGTTAGATCCTTTCAGCATGACAATTACAGGCTGGTTCTCGACAGTTACTGTGTCACCATCTGCATTCTTACCTTCGTAAGACACTAGGCCACGCACTTGACGGAAGCATTTGATATCACTGTAACGCTTCTGATCTTCCTTAGACATTTCACGCAATACGTTACTGGTAGGTTTACCACAACGTGTAGTGCCGTTCATGTCCCGGGCTTCTTGGCGTAGCATTGGGATCATCAAGGTTTTGTTCTTAACCTTGTTCTCTTCAGGGTCGTACTGAATCCACTGAAACAGTTGGCTAAGTGGACGAAAGTTCACCGTTTTGGAGAAAACAGGGTCATCATTTGTACCTTTCACAAAGAATTGACCACGGGGAAGTGACTGACCTTGGTCGTTCTCTTCTTGGTAGTTAATCTTTAATTCGGGTAGACGATCAGAAGAAGCGTCACCGCTACCACCACCCATGCCCATAGCGGCGGCAAGTTCCAATTGTTCACTTTTGCTAATAGTTGCAAGTTCATTCATAAATTTCTCCAGTAGTTACCTTTATTAGGTATTTTGTTAAGGACTTACAATGTACCTTAGTTAAGGTAACTAGTCAATATCCAATTCAACTTGTTCCATCCAATTTGGGCCTTGTGTGATCTCGATATCGAGGGGGAGTGAAAGCTCATAATCATAGCGTTCTTTGACCTCTTCGGCTAAACCGCCCATAGCCCACTTCAGGGCCTCTATCACTTGCGCGTCTTCATCCGGGTGAACGTCAACGACAATTGAATCATGAACCGTCAAGATCAATCTTGATTTGAAATCTTCCTTGATAAATCTTTTGTGGGCCCGGACACATGACATCACAACTAAGTCGGCAGTAGCGAACGATTGGCAGGGGTAGTTAACTACGGCAGTAGCATTAGTTATCCTACCGTTTCCTAGCCTCCGAGCGTTAGGGAAGTAGAACTCACGGCCGCTTGGTATACGAACGAGACCGTCTTTCAGCACACCATCCATTAGCTTACGGTGCCACAGTGCTAGGCCCTTGTAGATGTTGAAGTACTCTTTGAAGTAGGCTTGGATGTGTGGGGGCTCATTAGCACCCATCCCGCCATACAACGGCGCGAACGTATACGCCTTAGCCGCTTGTCTCATGGTCTTATTAACATCATCTACTGAGCATTGATTAATAATAGCGGCGGTCTGTTTGTGTACGTCGAACCCATCCAGTATCTGCTCGATGACAGTAGGGCACTGAGATAGTTCCCCGGCTACTCTAAACTCTAGCCCAGAGAAGTCAGCTTCCATAATCGTGCCGCCATCAAACCTAGAGTGTACGGCTTTCCGTACGGGAAACTTAGAACCCTTTGGAATGTTCTGGAAGTTTGGGTTAGAAGAGGACAGTCTGCCTGTACGAGTTATGCATTGGTTAAACTGCGCGTGGAGTATTCCATCTGCCCGGGTAGATCCTTCGATGTTCTTAATAAACGAGTCTAGGTAAGTAGAGATAGCGTTTAGTCTAGAGGTCTTGGTAAGGAACTCTATTGCCTTTAAGTTGTCCTTTGCCTCGGCCTGAGCAATCAACTTCTTGATCGTTAACTTATCTGTCTTAAATCCGTTGATGCTGGCATCAGTAGCTTGGGTAGGTACTAGCTTGAGCCCGGCCACTTGCCCTGTCTCGGTTAGGGTGTATCCCCGGCCGTCACAATGAGTACACTTGGATAGGTTCTTGTACGGCTCACCATTTACCTTAATCTTCTGTAGCCTACCTTTGCCTTCACAAACATCACAGTGATTGGCTATGGTCTTCATTACCCGGCGAGTAGACTTACGAACGGTGTTAGCAAACTTACTGGCATTCATGCGAGGGGGTGGTAATGGTTTACCCCGGGCATTGACGCCTATGTTGAATGCATTCTTATGGTAGTTTCTGTCTTTAACTGTGCGCGAATAAACAACGGCAGTCATATCTACACCACTGTTCAGATTAATAGGCGTGTCACCCATCACGTCAGCAACGATGGCATCTAGATCTTTCTCTATCTGTACCTTCTCTGCTTCATACTGTATTTTTACTGCACCCAGAGTATCGGTATCTATTGCAATACCATTGCGCTCTAGCTCCACCAAAAATAGCAACATCTCATTCATTAGAGTAAAGGTTGGTAGTAGGCCGACGTTCGACTCTTTTAGAAGATCTTTTTGTTGGGCTTGGTAGATCTCCGCAGTAGATAGCACATCGGCATCTGCGTACTCTATGACCGTAGCCAAGGGCATGGCCTCAAACCCGATACCTGACTTAAACAAGTCATCTACTAGGTCGGACTTCTTACGGGTGACATCCCGGCGTTCGGCTGTAGCTTTGAGTGATAGCTCTTGGCGTTGTCCTCGTGCGAGGATGTACTCACCAATCATCGTGTCGTACACTGTTTTTGGTGTACTGAAACCTGACTCATATAAGTAGGACACGTCAAATTTAGCATTATGGCATACAATTAATTCAGCCCGTTTAAGGTCTGCCTTCATCGGCTCACTGCTATCGGCGTTTAGGCCGTGTTGCTCATTATGATTAAATATAGCCCGACGCGCTGGGCCTAATACTCCGTCTTCAATCATTCTCCAATGAGAAGAGACGATCTTATTCTTTGGATGGTACGGGCTGTTGTCCTTACTTTTATCCTCACCAAATTGAACCGTTGTTTCTAAGTCCAATACAATTACTACACTCACATTATTCCCCTTTAAATTTAGTTTCCATTAATCGTTTCCACAGAGTTTCAATTGGGAACAACTCATCGTGTTCCATCTTCAGTCTGTCGCCATATCCGAAATTAACGGGGCTACATTCCTGCTTGAACGTCCTGCGATCTATCCATCCGTTGATCCGCATTACATTTGGATCTTCGGTTCTCCCTACCAACACAGCTATCTGGGCCCGGAACTTCGGTATCTGATCGAATACCAATGGGCCAAACTCTGCGTTAGTAAACTTGACATCAATCGAGCTATCACCACACCAAAGATCTACGCCGCCGTCTGTCAGCACGTTGATGGTTGGGGGTTCCAGAGCGAATAACCGGGCCACGGCAAACTCTGCCTTGAACCCATAGATGTTTGCTTCAGTACGACTTTGATTGTCGTTCTCTAATCTTGGCTTAAAGCCCTGCATTTCACAGAGCTTAACCGTGTCTGCACCCATTAGCTTACTGCTATGGGCGTCCTGCTTGGATAATGTTACCAGCATATCTACTCCACATACCGGGAGATCTCCGGCTGTATGTTGCAAATTACTGTGCCATGCCAACCACTCAGCTTATTCTTACTGACGGTCAGGTAACGTGAGGTATCGGGCTCGGAGTCATCAACGTCTCCAGCTTCATGCTTACCGATACCAATACATAAATCTAGCTCGGCCATCTTGCCGATCTTACTGCCTTCCATATCGAAGCCCGATAAACGAGTTCGTCCTTTGGCATCATTACTGGCTTGGCTAACCGCAAGAAGGGCACAGTCAAATTTCTTCGCGGTCTCACGCAATCGACGATACAACTCACGCAGACGTTCATGCCCTGCGTTAAAGTTACCGCCAATGTTTACTTTATCTGCTTGGTCAATGATCAGAATGTCAGGCTGTTCTTTCTCGACGTAGGCTTCTATCTTAGCCAAGTCCCAGTCCTGTATCTCATTCATGTCAAACAGATCTTCAATGTCGTTAAACTTACGTCTGGCTTTCATAGGGTCAGCAATTACTTGCTCCCGGGTAACGCCAGCGTGTGCTTGGATGGCACGGAGCATGGTACGCCCAGTGTCTTCCTCGTTGCCTAGGTAGATGACCTTAGCACCTTGTTCGCAGAAACCCCCGGGGCCAGTGCAAATGGACACTAGGAATGCCGTTTTACCTGTTTCTGGTAACGCGAACACGCACCCAAACTCCCGGGCACCTATCCCGTACACATGTCTAGATAACGTGGATATATTAAACTCCCAGCGGTTATCGTCAGTAACACCCGCTAGTAGCTCATGTATGTCTTTGGTCGTAGGCTCACCGAAGTCAGTAGGCATGAAGCCTTCCTTCGATTGATCAAGCAGTTGGTGTAGTCTTTCCATCCCGGTTGTATTGCCGTCGGCTACTTCGATACCAAGGTTGGCTATTCGAGTTCCGATGCGGCGTTGCCATAGGCCTTGTATGACCTCAGCTACTACAGGCGGGGAAAGTGGGTCTATTGTATTAATTAGATCCACGATACCAGCAAATGCTTCTTGGTCAGACCGAGTAGCTACCGGGTTCTGGTTTTGCCACAATGCCATGATGTCGGCAGGGATTAGGTCGTGTTGATGCTTTTCGTGGGCTTGAGAGATAGTGACGTAGGCGTCTTGGATCTCATCCTCGAATAGATTCTTAGATAAGTTCGCTTTGTTTTCGTTATAAAAGTCAAATGATAATAGTGATTTAAGTATTCTTATGTCCATAGCTATCGCATAGTTAAGTTATAGTTGAGCTACACGATAGCATGGAGAAGAAATAAAAAAAAGCCCCATCTTTCGACAGGGCTCAACAAATAATGAATACTTTAAATTAACTAGAACGTAATTTCATCTTTTTTATGTCGGGCTTGTTATCGCCTCGACGCTCTTTGATATCTACTTCTGAATGAACTACTCTGGGGTTTCCCTTGACCAGTTCTCGCACGGCATTCTCTAGAGCTTCTTGCTCTACCGCCGCTTGCTTGTACCCATCAGGTAGATCGTAATCTATTACGACAATTCCTCTGCACTTCATTGTGGTTTTTTTCCCTCCATAAACTGACCGTACCTATAGTCCCGGACTTTCTATTACATTAGCAATCTCTTTGCTCCGGCAATACTTCAGGTCTTTGTTTATGAAACGAACCGTACATTCTACAAGCCCTTGTAATTGCCGTAATAACTTTATAGCTTTACCTTTAGCGTCATTGTCAAGGCAAATAATGATATTATCGTAAGATTTAAGGGTTTGTTTCTGTTTTGTACTCAAATTAGTGCCTAAAATAGCTATTCCAGTATACACTCCAGTAGACGAAACAGCACAAGCTGACGGTGCATCTTCTACGATTACGCCTATCTTTGAACTACCTACAGTTAACACGCCTGTAGTATCTCCGTATGACATCCACTTAGGAGTAGCACCACTAAGAGATCTACCGACAGCACCTTTGTTGTCATTCATCAGGAACAGGCACCGGTTATCCGCCGGGGCATATAGGATCTTAATTAGTCCTTGTTGATAGGCCGAGGTACATCCGTTCTCATCAAGATAATTCATGACAAACGTATGGTTCTTCGGCTGAGATAACATGTCGGGTAATGGGCGTGTAGTTAGACCACGTTCTTTGATCTCACGTCTTATGTAATCGCTGGTAGATTCTTTCGGTATACCAACCCGGTTCTTGATCAGGGATAAAGACATGCCTTTACGGTAAGCGCCCTTGATCGAGCAGGATGCTTTATAACAATTCCAGAGAAGTGTGCCGTCTTTATTCGTGATACTGAATTTCTTTTTACCGTGACAAAATGGGCAGTCGATGGTTTTCGATTCACCTTCGCTGATTCTTATCGCTTTCAGTATTTCGATTTGTTCGTGCCGGTTATACATATTTCCCCCTTAAAACGAGTATTAGGGGTAGCTCGGCCCCGGAGCGGCCTCGCTTTTTTAACATGGTTTTAAGCATCCGTCAACAACTAAACTATAGTTTAACTATTACATTAGTTATGAGCTTAACCATATTAACCCCTGTAACCCATTGATTTTATTAAGTTTCCACCTAACCTGAAGGTCGTAGGTTCAAATCCTACTCCCGCAACCAAAGTTAGTCTAAGTCATTGTTTGCTAAGTGATTTAAAGCGTCAGTAACAATGTCAGTGGAGTGGAGTGATCGTTTTTGGTCACTTTTCCATTCGCCACTAACCACTACACTAGTTGCTACATCAGTTATTTCCATATTGCATGACGTGCATTTCACCGAATCAGGTTCATTTGGGTAAACCACTCCGCGAGTATGCCTCCCACAAAAATCACATACAATTAGCTCTGGGTAATGAGGTACTCCATTCATAAATACCCCCTCTTTTTCATCTCCATGATCTTACACGCCGCACAAAAGTAGTGGGTTGTATTTGACTTGGAGTCTGTTAGCCATCGTGTGCGCTCTACGACTACCGCCGGAGCTTCTTTGCACACGTCACAGTTACGCCTTTCCTTTTTCTTTAATGTCATGATGCGAACCTCTTGTTGATTGCTGACGTTGCCAGCTTCATTGTTGGTCTGACATAGGTCGCTAGAATCTCACGCGACTGATG
>Ga0181402_1000132_pt1 | contig 25822 bp, 40 predicted proteins | sample 25SPOviralmetaG_FD_130131 | JGI IMG/M metagenome (GOLD analysis project Ga0181402, IMG submission 130131) | Marine viral communities from the oligotrophic San Pedro Time Series (SPOT) site, San Pedro Channel, CA, USA - 25 SPOT_SRF_2011-08-17 | ecosystem: Environmental > Aquatic > Marine > Strait...
ATTGCTTTATTAATTATTGAGTCTCCCGCTCTAATACCTAAATCTTTATCTATTATTTTGTAAATTAAATACCAGTCAACGTTTTTAATAGCAAACCCATTAACTAACTCAATTGCAGCATGACCTGTAGCTTCTCTATTAGTTAATTTATCTAACAACTCAAATAAAGTATAATCTGTGTAACTTACTTTATCACTATTCTTTTTACAGGTTTTACTTGTAACATGATATTGTTTATAGGGATTATAAGTATATTCTAATACTTTATAAATAAATGGACCAGCATCCTTTATTATTTGAATTTTTTCTGTGCTACTACTTGTAGCACGCATTTTATCTATAAAATTTTGTAATTCTGTCATAACAATTTTAAATTTATAATGAAACTATTCTATGAGTTTTATTAGCACGATTTTTAAATTGCTTACCTCTGGTATTATTTCTACCATCTAAGACATTATAATTATTTTTAACTAATTCCTCTCTAAGTTGTTCAAATTTACAATCACTAACATTCCAACCTCTGGATTTAACTTCTGTAATACCAGCAGACATTGTTTGAACTCTAAATTGATTGTTTCTTTTTAATTTTTGATTTTGTACTTGGATAAACATATATAACCATTATTTAGTGCTGTAACTTCATTATCACAACATGGGGAAGATACGAAAAATTACTTTAAAAGCAAAATTTCCCGCGCATTACTTTACTTTTTTTTCTAATGTTTTTATGTGTTTACATTTACCATCAAATGCTCTCCATCTACCTGGACAATTACAATGAAATTTACCTGAATCTGGGTAATATACCGTTTTATACGTTTTATTTGCGTCACTACTACTAATAGTCATTACAACTATTGGTTGTTTTTTAACTTTAGGTTTGGGCTTAACCCAATTAATATCTTCTAGTCTAGTTTCAGGTAATACCTCTTGCCAAGATGGAACAATATATGTCTTACCACCTAATTTTAATATTGCAGGTGGTAAAATTCCTTCATAATCATATTTAAATAACCTATAATTAACAAATGGACCAAATCCATCTGGGTTGAATGATAGACTGGAGCTTTCTTTCCAAAATCTACGGGTTCTCATGTTTCCGTACTTGTTTAAATTTGTAAATTCTACTATTGGCATAACCTTTATTTTATACGTGAATATACGAAAAATAATTATGGGAACCTAATTGGTTCCCATTTTTCTTATGTTTATCTTTTCTATAGTATTTTTTCTTATTCCTATGAGGACCAGGGGTCTTCATTGAATCGTACCATTCATGCTGTGTAAGTATAATCTTTTTCATTACTTTGAGGTTGTAAATCAACTGATAGAGCCATACATAGATTATACATTTGACCTGCATTATGGATTGCTACAAAATCATCATCTGTCATGTGATTAAATAGATCCATTGGCCTAAACATTTTACTACCTACCCTGTCCCCTATAAGCTTTGACATAATTTTTACTATTTTTATTTTTTGAGGTACCATTTTTTGAATGAACACCTGGTCTTTTTTTTCTTGCTTTTAATCTATAAGAGCTTGTAACTATTCTTGCCATTTTGTTTTTTAGTTATAAATATAAGTCATAACCTGAAAAACGTTGCATATAATTAGTTATTTTTACTCCATTACCATCTTTTTTTACTTTACCTGTTCTAAACCATTTTTTAACACTGCCTGCTCCTCCTAAATGGGCGGCTGCTAATAAACCTGATTCTGTCACTAGTATACCATTTATAGTTTGACCATCAAACTTATCTATATAATTTTGTAATTTCTTTTTATTATATTTTAAAAGCTGTTGCATTGCATACTCTTGCAAATCAGGGCTATTTAAAAATGCTTCTTTAGTTACTTTAATTTTTAAAGTTTTTAATGTTGATTTACCAAATTGGTATTTACCCATATAACCAAAACGGTTAACAATATTATATCTATTACCTGATTCTTTAAATCCTAAATCATGTAAAAATAACTCCATATTTTTAACAACCTTTTTTTCTTCTGTTTCAATAGGTTCTATATAATAAGGTGGACTTGGATTAACCATAGTAGGTACAGATAATAACATAAAAATTGAAATTAATACTCTCATAATGATGATTTTAATTTTAAATAATTTATTGACTCTAATATTTTTTGGCAACGTTCATAATCTTCAAACCCTTCCATTATCTCTAAATTTTGTTCAAGGGTTTCTAACATATGATCAGGTTCACAATATATATCAAAAATTTGTCTTGTATCTTTTGCATGTATAGTAACAATAGGGATTGTTTTTTTACTATCTATATTTTCTATAGTTATATCAACAATTAAATTATGTAATCTTTTACTATTAGATTCAAATTCATCCTGAATCTCTTGTTCAGTTTCAAATACCCAATCATGTTCAAATTCCATTTCCATATTAAAAATTTTTTAAAAAGTTACCTTTCATTGTTTTAGATTTTAACTGTTGTGCTTTTTCATCATTTTTATGTATTTTATCAGTTAACCTTTCTAGATGTTTACTTTTTTGTTTATCATAATCTTTAGTTATCTTATGATATTTTTTATCTATTGATCTTACTTTTTTCATTATTTCCAGGGTAACATTGTTATACCTATTTTGTTAAATATAAATTCAAATATAATTACGAATGTGATTCCACCTACTATTTGCCAAGCCCAAAACTTCCATCCTGTTAAACCCTCTTGCCATTTACGAAATCTAGACTTTTTAGCCCATTTATAAAGACCCAGTTTAGTATTGATTTTATCTGCCCACCAACCTATATCAAATAGATTGCCAAATATAATTAATAATTTTCTCATATTCTACTAATATATTGGTTTACATCATCTTCTTCATCACCATCAAGTCCTAATTCTTTTAAACGTTGTAAATGATAATCATCAACTTCCCATTCTATTTTATCACTAGTACCAGTGTGTTCTTGATGTGACTCTATTTGTTTAACATCCTTCTCAGTAAAAATATCTCCTACTGTAAGAAAATAATGATTATAACATAGTAACTCAATATTATCGCGTGTGTAATTTGATTTATTATTATCTTTAAAGTGTAACAATAGGGGCATTTTATAGTCGAGTACCCTACGTTCTTGAAAACCACACATTGAGCATTGCTCTGATAAATATCCCTCTTCTATTAAGCGATACTTAATTTTAGCAGGAGAGAAATGTGATGCTGAAACTCTACCTTCAATTATATCTAAAAGGGCGGGTTCTTTGCCCGTTCCTTTTAAAAATTTAGGAATACCTTTACCACTTTGGTTTTTATGACTATCAAAAAGTTTATACATTTTAGCATATTTCTTATAATGTTGATAAGAAACGTGTAAATATCTGGCGGCCGCCATATTTGATTTTGTATTTGCTTGGGCCGCCACTACCATCTCTTTTGATAGTGGTTTAGGTTTAGGCATCTTTTTCTGGATTGATTATTTTAACAGGACCATGGAGATTTCTTTTATCCTCTTTATCAAAGTCTAATTTTTCAGCAGTATCGGATTTATCCAATTTTTTCTCTGCTTTTTCTTGAGCAACATATTGTTCATATTGTTCAGCATCCATAATTACTGTTTCTACCCATGTATGGTCTCCTTCACCCATTAGTATGGGTATACCTTGTTTTCTTCCAGCACCTAAACCAGCTTCTGAACACTTAACACAGTAATTGTAACCATATTTAAGTAATCGTAATTCTGGCATGGGTTCACTACAAGATGAACAAGAAATCATTTTTAATTTCATTTTGTTTGGGGATTTTAAAGTCTGTAGCATAAATATATAACCTTTTAATTTTAAATAAAAATTTCAGGTGAATATACGAAGAATATCTTACTCCTCCAACAAAGAAACGGCTCTTCCTTTATCTTTTTCCCAATCTTTCTCGGGTCTAACTAATAAATTGGTTTTCCATCCCCCTTTTATAGTATTTAAATCTATACCATAATTTCTTTTAGCAAATTGAATAAAAGCATTTACATCCTTAGGAAAACAAGTACCTCCATAACCTAATTTATTATCAGGTCCTGGTACATGCAGGTGGCTATCACCAACTCTACCATCGGATGAAAACCCATATAATGCTGTTTTCCAATCTGCCCCAATAGCATCACTTACTAATTTAAACTCATTCATTATACTAACTTTAGTAGCAAAGAAAGTATTATTCATGTATTTTATTAATTCAGCTGTGGTTGAATCGGTTTCAATAAAAGTACGATTCATAAACCTTTGTTCAAATAAATGTCTTATTTTTTTAGTTATCCATTTTTCACCACCTAAAACAATTCTAGCTTGGGTAAGCATATCTAATTTGGCAGTACGTTCAGTTAAAAATTCAGGACTAAATGCAATAGCTAAATTATGATATTTTAAATTTAATCTTTTAGTAGTTCCAGGAGATACTGTTGATTTTAAAATATAAATTGGACCAAATTTAGCTTTTTCAAATACATTATCAATATATGATAAATCTTGAGTGCCATCTTTTTTCATTGGGGTTGGAACACATACAAAAACAAAATCACATTCATATATTTCTTCTAAAGTATTTAAACTTTTAAGAGGATCTATATCATGAACTCTAACATCTGCTGTTGGTGAAAAAGCAAAAGCTTGGCTTTCACCTACAAACCCGTTTCCAATAATTCCTACTTTATATTTACTCATATTTTTATTAAGTCTTTTTGATATTCATTTAGTTGAATAATTTCTACGTGTATATTACCTAACTTAAATTCTCCAATTTCTCCACTTTTTTTAATTATTTGACTTATCCTTTGAATATTAACATAATCACTATTGTTAAATAAATTACCATCTATTGTAATTAATATTTCACTATTCTTTTCATTATCAATAAGTTTAATCCTAGGAGGTAAATCTATAATGGTATTAACTTGTTCTTTAATTATATATTTTTCAATTTCCCTTTGATTCATATCACCAACATAAATTGTATCACACCAAGGTTCTAATGCTTCTAATAATTGATCATTACAATTTTTAACTATTAAACCAATATTATATTTAGGAGGAACAATAGGTACTAAAGTTGGATCATGTAAAACCATATGACCCCATTTACGGATAAAGTTACGAGTTGATCTTTGGTTTTGAGCTAGCCATTCTGGGCTATCTTCATATATGTTTTTAGCTTTATCTAGAGTATTTCTTCTACTACCCCTACAAGTCATATGGTAAACAAATCCTTCCCATGTTTGAACGAATCTAACCTCATTTAATTGAAAGCGATTAAATATATCTGAATCTTCCTTGGATTGTGGGGCATATAAAGGATCGTGTCCACCTATTTCTTGAAAATCTTTTCTATAAAACGCCCAAGGTGCAAATATACCTCCTGTTATTTTTCTAAAATCTACAAATTCAACTAATTTATCTAATAGTTCTTGTTCTTTAAACTCTTCAGGTTCTACTCCCCCATTCCATAATATTTTTTCAGGTCCCTTTGGGTGCAATGGTGGTTCTATCCTAGTCAATGACACAATTGTTTTGGGTTCAATGTGTTTTTCAATTGCTGTTAACGCATTAGGACATAAATACATATCTGCATGATAAATCATAGCTATATCTTTGGTAGCCACGTCATTTACCAGTGTATCATACAATATAGTATGACCTAATCTATTTGGACCTTCATTACGATGTGCCTTAAATAATGGATCTTTATCCATCATTTCTAAACACCAGTCCCAAGTACCATCTGTTGAAGCATCATCTGCTATACAAATTTCAACTTCATGGTTGCCTTGATTTTTTCTAATAGAATTATAACTCCATTTAAGATACTTCAAGTTGTTTCTTGAAGGTTGAATTAAAGATATTTTCATGATAATATTGTTTGTAATTTTTAAGTGCTTGATTACTACATTCAAGGTAAAAATCAGCATCGTTATATAATGTATTAATAATTTTTCGTCCCTCCACTAAATCTCCTAATTCTATTGATAAAGATGGGTGACATATTTCTTGGGTATCTAAACCTTTATATCCTATACAAGGTATTCCTAAATAAGCGCAATTTAAAGCAAATGTGCCCGCAGCGTGTGTTCTCATAAGATGTACTCCAATTTTACAATCTGATAAAGCCGTAATCCATTGGTTCCATTGTAAATAAGGTAGTTGATTTATCCCTAATTGTTCTTCACCTGCTATTGCCCTTCCCATTTTAGGTGATTTAATATCTTTAGTTACAGAACTAGCTATTATAAAAGAATCAAATCCACCATACCAACTAACAAAATTTCCTCCTATCATAATACCTTTTCTATCATTAATATGAGTTAAAGTATAGGTATCAATTGGGTCCTCTATCATTAGTGTAGGCATTATCCTTACATCTGGGTGGTTGGTGATACCTTGATAATAATTTTTATCTGTTTTATTATGTACAAGTAATATATCAGCTTTCCTAATTGTATTGTAATACCATATTTGTTGATTCAATGGATAATCTTGGAAGCACCAGTTGGGGCCCTCTTGCATTATTGCTATTTTAGAGGCATATGTTCTTACTTTACTCAAAACATCATACTTAATCCACTTTTCAACTCCTACTTTAGGAATTATTACAATAGCTAAATCATAAGATTCTGATGGGGTTTCCGTACATGGTATGCAGTCCGCCTCTAAAGCACAAGGCCATGCCTGTTCAGTCCTCATCATTGGGTAATTACGAGGATATTTACCTCTATAACCCATCTCCGTTACATAACAAATTTTCATATATTTTCTATATAATTCATTATTTTATGTTTAGGATTATATCCTAAACGTTTTTGAGTAAAAGCAATATCAGCCAGCCCATTTGGTCTATCACCTGGTCTGGGAGGTATGAATTCATATGGGTGGTTAAATGCTTTAGCTATTTCTAATATACTAAATTCTTCTCCTGTTCCTAATTGGTATTCTTCATTATTAATATTTTCTCCAGCTAATATTAAACCTTGAACTATATCTTCTACATGAGTAAAATCTCTTTTTTGATTTCCCTCTCCTGTAATAGTTAAATTTTTACCTGATTGTTTTTGGTCTCTAAATATATTAATAACTGTTTGCCATTCATTAGCCCAAGTTTCAGTTCTAGGACCATAAACATTATAAAAATAACAAATATTGTATTTTAAACCATACCATTCAGATAATCCTTGAATTAATTTAGCAACTGTAGATTTAAAGAAAGCGTATGGGGAACCTAACTCACCAGGATAAGATAATCTAGTAGATGAACCTGCATATACAATAGGTATATTTTTCCTACAGCATTCCATTAACAGTTTATAACTCCCCCTAATATTGTAATTAAAAGCATCATCAATTTCGTTAAATGAAGGAACTACTTTAGAATATTCTCCTAAATGGTATACTAAATCAAATTTAAAATCAAATGCTCTTTTTGTATTAATTGTATCTCTTTTAAGATAAATAGCTCCTTCAATGTGGTTAGATTCTAAACCAGCAGAATAATTATCCCAACTAGTTACTTTATGTCCTAATTCTAATAACTTTTCAATTAAATTAGCACCCACACCTCCGGCACCACCTGTTACTAATATGTTTTTTTTACTCATAATTAATAATATTATCACTACATATTCCAAGTAAATTATTTGGAATATTTCCATTAAACTCCTCTGGATGAACTGATATACTGTCAGGACACCTTATTCCTGGGTATGCCCAAATGTATCCTTTAGATGTTATTGTAACTGAATCATTTTCATGCCAAAAATAATTTAAATTTGTTTCTTTTAATATTGTTAAAGCTTCAAGGTTTTTACAATGAATCCATAATTTATTTTTATGTTTTTCAAGCCAATCTAAGTTAACTGGGTATTGGGGAACATCATGTCCTAAAAATAACCCATTTAATAAAAACCATAAGTCAATTTCAACATCAAATCCAGCAGTAATTGCTTCTTCAATGTAAGCAATCTTATTTTCCTTTTCGGGTTGGGCCCCATTTATATTACCCCTATGGGAAATTAATAACATACTAAACTAGATTATCAATAGACTTTCTCATTTCTAAAGCACCAGCTAACGTTCCATCTTTATGGCCATGTATAGCACCCCCTACATTAGCCATGTAATTAGGACCTACTTTATCGGTTACCATTTGAGTTAATGATGAGTTAAAACCACAACTTAAAGCAGGCATTACATTATATTCATGTAATATATTAACTGAGTCTAATACTTCTTTTTCATCCCATTTGTAGTAACCACCAATCATTCCAGCATGTATAAAATCAACACCCATCATACCCGCTAATTGACACATTACTCTCCAATCAATATGAAAATCATGATTTTTATTAGTTAGTATTTTATCACCACTTTTCTGGAAATGAACGAATATAGGTAGATCTAATTCACGTATTGCTTTGTACACTCCTAAACCACACCAAAAATTAACATGAACACCATTTCCTCCTAATTCATATACTTGTTTTACTCTATCTAAAATATAAGGGTAATCTGAGTGGATTGAAACACAATATACTACATTTTTATCTTTAAGATAATCCATTATTAATGGTACTCTTTTTTCAATAGGACAAAAACTAGGATCGGATAATATTTCATCTTCTTTAATAAAATTACAACCACCTTCAACTAATTCTTTTACCATTTCAAGCAATATCTCAGGTGTAATGCCCGTTTTTGGTTTTACTATTGCTCCAAATAAAGGTTTATCTTTTACTCCTGTAAATTCTCTAATACCTGTTATCCCAAATTTAGGTCCTAGGAAACAATCTTTAACAGACTGAGGGAATGTAATATCTAAAACATGACATTTATTAATATCATCAATATCCATTTGACCACCCATTATATTAACTAACATATGAGCAATACCATCAGTTTTAAAATCAATATTAATTACAGGAAAAGCTATTTCAACAATACCTGATTTTGTTTTTAAAATAGATGGATCATCTGGTATTATAATTTTACAGGAGTGGTTTTCAAATAATTCATCTGTTTCCCATTGGTTTCTAACCTTTGGATTACCTACACTTTGTCCTATAGATAAATTCCAAGCTGCATCCTCTAATGTTGTTCTAGACTCTAAATAATATTTTACTAAAAAATACTTATTTAAATCAATTTCATTTTTACTTCTTAAGATCGATAACATATTTGTCTTTTGTGTTTGATGGAGTTTTAAGAATTAATATTTCACAATCTTTAATAAATTCTGGGTCTGCTATTTCATAGGGTGGAATAACAAATATATCTCCAGATTCTACTATTTGATCTTGAATCCTCATTTTTCCTTTAATTAATAAATTTATTTCTGTTCCTTCTTTATGGTAATGGTAATCCCATATATCACCTTTAGGATGTACTTTATAACATGCTTCAAATTCGGAGGTATTATAAGCCGAAGGATTAAAATTGCCTACAAACCATCCATCTTTCATATCTTTTAACTTATGTACTTTCATTATATATTTTATCTGTATATTTAATTAAATCTTCAGGTGTTCCTACAGCATTATGTTGTTCATTAGGTATATGATAAACTCCTATTTTTTTACCTAATTCTATTAAACTATTATAAGTAGGAGCTATATAAAATTCATTATTATATCTTTCATTACGGTTTACCATATTCTCAGCTGAATATACAAAATCTTTTCCGTGTTTCCAAAAGTGAATTCCATTTAATGAAATAGAACTTAATACTTCTTTTTCTGCTAATTTAATACCAAAACCTTCTCTATTCAATTTTATATAACTATTTTTAGGAGTATCTGATGTGTATGTTACTACAAACCCATCATATGGATAATTTTTTACAAATGTAGAAAATGATTTATCATCCCACCACATTACTTGATCACAATTAGTAATAATTAAAGGTGAATCATTATCGATGTATTTTTTAGCTAATAAAGCAGTACAAGCAGCTCCTTCTGTTATTTCATCTATTTCAATTACTTTACAATTTGGATATATATTATATAAATGAAATGTTAGATTATGAGATTTTTGTGTAATAAAAATAAGATTACCCCTAACCCCTAAGGTATCTACAGCATGTTCTATCATAGGTTTACCTTCAATAGGAATTAAAGGTTTTGGTAATGTATAACCTGATGTTTTAAATCTAGAACCCCTACCCGCCATAGGTATTAATATATTTAATTCTTTACTCATAAAGTACTATAATATTTATTTTGTTTTTCTTGCCTATCTATTTGTTTTGGGTGGTATAAACAAAAATGCTCATTTATAGGTAAAGCTGCATAATGATTATATCCATCTAATACTTCATGTACTTTATTTACCCATTCAATTTCATTATTATTTTTATATATCCTCCATTGATAGTCTGGGAAGTTAACCCATCCCTTATTGTCTACTCTCCATCCCCATTTTTGGATATGTTCTTGAGTTAGACCCTCTACTGTGTTAATTCTAGGTACTGCTAAAACATCAACTTTTTCATTTTTATCTAAGATAATATGTAAATTTTTAACTAATGCTTCATTAGGAATTTCATCAGCATCTATTTGAAAAATATAATCACCCTTACAAAGTGTAGTTAAATAATTCTTCCAATCAGCAAAATGATGTTTAAATGTTTGAGCTTCTATTTTAATATTTGTATATTCTGATAGGCAAAATTGTAAATAAGACCAAACTTCAGCAGTTCCTCCTCCTTTGTCAAAAAGAACTACTATCTCATCTTCATCTCTTTTTATTTTAGATAAATTGTCTATAAGACGTCTTATTTCATCTAACTCATTACATACCGTTATTGCGTAACTTATTTTCATGTTTATTCAGGTAATACTCCAATATATGAAAGTGCTTCTATATAATCACGTTCAACAAAATGTTTTAAAGTAGTCATATCAGCCCTATATTCTTTTCCTTTAAATTTTTCTTTTTCTTCTTCTGGTATTTTAACAGCTTTAGCAGCACCCCAACTCCAATTATTAGCTCCAGTTCCATCTGCGAAAACAATTCCCTTTTCTTCTACATTAACCATATTAGGTAACCATATAAAATCCGTTTTTGGGTCTGTCCAAGCTAAAGCTTTATATAATTCCGGTAAAGTTTCTATTTGTTCATTATAAAATTTAGAACCTTCTGTCATTAAAGAATTAGTCCAAAAACCACAAGACAAACTATGAAAATTAGTTATATCTTTATTTATTTCTATTTTATAACATAAATCTCCCCCCGATTTAGGACAGTCTATAATTGTATCGTGTTGCATAATTAATTAATTTATTTTTTCTAAAGTAGGTATATCTATTTCTGGTAGATCTAATCCTATTTGAGTTGGAAAATCAGGAATATTAGCATCTAATATGTTATCAGCCAATTCTTTCATTTTTTCAAAACTAAAATTTGATTTAGAATATTTAGCTTGATGTGTTGCTTTTAATTTATAATTTTTATAATTATCAAACATATCAATAAAAGCTTGACCTACATTTCCTGGATTAGGTTGGAACCACTCTGCTTCCTTCATTATCCATTTATTTGCGGATGTAGGATGTACTTTTTCTAATTTACCAGGTAATAAAGTAGTAAATGATTTATGTAAAAAATCAGTGTGACCCGACCATCCAGAGGCTATAATTGGTTTTTTAGTTAAGCTAAATTCTAATAAAGGTCTACCATAACCCTCACCTTTAGTCATACTAATCATAGCCTTTACTTTAGAATGATTGTATAACTGATTCATGTCTTCGTCACTGAATTTACCAGTTATCAAATATACATTGGGTATATCTTTACTATTAATTGTTTTTTTAATTTTAATAATTCTATCTAATACCTCATTTCTACTCATATATGAATCAACACCAATTGATGTTTTTAAAATTAATGCTGGTTTTCGTTTTTTATTTTTAAACGTTTCATAAAATGATTTAATCATTAGACCAACATTTTTTCTATCATGTCCAATTGCTCCTTCCATCCAGTGGCCTACAAATAAAAACCCAAATGATTCTTTAATATTACTTAAGTCAAATGTATTTTTTTCTTTCAATGGTTTATATAGGTCTATATTAGCACCTTCAAACATAACATGGATAGGTTTTGTACTTTTAACTACCCCCATGATTTGTCCCGTTTTTTGGTTCTTCTTTTCATAAGACATAGATTCAAATACACTTTTAGAATGTTTTGATGAAACCCAATTTATATCCATTCTATTTAAACCCTCAATCCATTCTGGTTGAGCAGATGTTGTTTCAATCCCAGCAGTACACCCTATATTATATTTCCCTATAGGTTGAAATTCACTAGGAATAGTTATTTGCATCCAAATATCGGGCTTTGTTTGTTGCCAATTTGGTTGAGCTATATGTTTATTTAAAAAAGCCCATTCGGGATGATCTTTACAAAAACCCCAAGTTGTAGAACCCCATTTTTGGGGTAATAATTCAACTTCATATTTATCAAGTTCTATTATAGCTTTAACTACATCCCTAGCTCTAGCTCCATAACCTGAGTATGTGTCAAAAGGACACGAAATAACAAATCTTGGTTTATTCATTAGTATATTAATTTATGTTTTAAAACTCTACCTTTATATTCATTAGCATTAATTACTTCATATTTTTCTCTTGGTTTCCAAGTACTAAATAATTCATCAAATGCTTCCATAACTCTATTAGCTTGATGTTTAGATGTAAATCCAGCTTCATCACCTAAAGCCCATTCTCTGCCTAAGTTACCTATTCTTTTTCTTTCTTTATCTCCCATACCATATGCCTTTTTTATTTGATCGGCTGCATCTTCCCACTTACACCTATCATCAAATATATAAGGTGTTGGAGGTGATCCTTGAATTGATCTACTAGCAGGATAAACTGGTAGAACCCATTCACCATGTTCTGTATATGTACCTCTGTGATTTGATGGTACTTCTGGGTTTGGTGTGAACCATTCCCCCTTTTCATCAACAAATCTCATTTGATCTTGCATACCACCAGTTACATTAGCTATAAATGGTGTTCCAGTTAACATTGCCTCAGTTATAGTTAATCCCCATCCTTCATTAGAAGTTAATAATATCTGGAGGTCAGCTATATTATATAAGTAATTTAATTGAGGTTGAGATAATTTACTTGTTGAAAAAATTATATTATTGGCATAATCCTCTTCAAAGAAATATTCTCTAACTGCTTCTAAATTTGTACCAGCATCCGTTGATAATTCAGTATGTAAAACAAAATAACAATCTTTTGCTTTTTCTTTGGGTAATGAATCTAAAAAGACTCTAAATGCTAACATAGCATCTGGTATTGCTTTTCTACGTATATTTCTTGAATTAAAGAATAAAACGAATTCGGGTTTTTTATTACCAAAAAGCAACTTTTTAAAATCATCAAAGTCTTTATCTTTTTTAGTAATAGGGAAATAAGTATTTGGATTTAAACCATGAGGTACGTATTTAAATACCTTATTTTTAGCTTTATCATCTAATACTATTTTATTAATATTAACGGTTTGTTTAGATATACCCATTAATAAATCACATGCTTCATAATACCCATTATTATACATTGGGGCTGGGTAGTCATCCCAGATATTTAAATATGTAATAGGAACAGTTGTTCTGATTTCAGCCTCCATACTAAATAACCAAGTAAAATATCTTGGGTCAGTAATAAGCATAATAGCATCTGGTTTTTCTATTGCTATTAGTTGTCTAACAATATCAGGACTACCATAACCATCAGATGGATATAAAAATACTGATGAATCTTCTATACCCATGGCTTCATCTGTAGTCTTACATAGATCTAACTTTTTACCTTTTTCTGGATGTTTTATTGCTCCTGCTATTTGTACCCAGTTAAAATGATGAGCTGTATGTAATACAATTTCTTTAGCAACTGTGGCTACCCCAGAATGTACTCTAATATCATCACAAATCAAAAGTATTTTTTTTCTTTGATCTTTAGGAAGTGGTGGAAATTTTTTATTCATTGGTCTTAACGATTTATATTTCAAGATTAGTATGGTTGGTTATTTTCTTACGGAAATCTTCATCTGTTAGGAACAAATGAACAGATCTATCAGCAAGTTTTTGGAAAGAAAATTTTCTTCTAACACATTCAACCTTAAAATTCTCGAATAAATCGCTTTTGACTTTAACACTAGTTAGTGTCATTGGTTTTTTGTTTGTCATAATCTTTATTTTTTAAAACGTTTATTATACATATATAAGTATTATTCAAAATGCGCTCCTGCCCCACATAATTCTTTATCTTCTCCATAAGGACAAAACGTACAATTCCATTTAGAAGGGGATTTTAAATAATCTATTTCTTTAATTTTTCCACTTGAACTAAAACACTCATTAATAAAATCATTAACTGCATTTTTAGCTCTATTTATTTTTATTTTACCACTAGGGGGCACAAATTGTTGTACCCTATAAGCTTGATGAGGAGACATAATTTTATCATCATCCCAATCTAATACTTTTCTTTTAACAATAAAAAATTCAATTTCAATTTTATCTAAAGGTATTCCATATTGTTCAGAAAAAAACTTTTTATATAATATTAATTGAAAATGTTTACTTTCATCTTTTTTAGCGAATTGGTTCCATCCTTTAGTACTGGTTTTAATGTCGATTATCTTGAATGTATCCGTTCTCTCGTTATATGTGACAACATCTAAATACCCTGTATATAACACGTTATTTAACATTTTATTTGGTGCTATAGTAATGGGTATTTCACAACCAACTAAATATGTACCTTTTTTAGTAAAATATCTACTACGTTTTTTCTTAAACCAATCTAAAATTCCAACTCCATCTTCAAAAAATTCTCTCATTTCCTCTGCAGATGAAAAATGTTGATTATTATTTTTTTTGTATTGTCCTTGATATTCACCTATAAACTTTTCTTGGAAATATTCTTTAATATCAATTTCTCTATCTGCGGCCGCAAATGATTTTTCATAAGCTATATCTAAATAATGTTGCATAGATTCATGAATTGCCGTTCCAAATACAGTATGAATAGATGAATTAAATCTTTTAATTTTATCCTTATATTGTAGTTTCCATCTATAGGCACAACTCCTAAAGATAGACATTTGTGAAAATGAAATGTTTTTTTGATAAGCATAATTCACTTCCTGAGGTGGATTATTTCTAATCTCCTTTACAATTTTTGGTATTTTTTTAGCCAAACTATTTTTTCCATTTATCACGTCCTACTAATAGGCCAATAATTCCATAATTAGCTATATCAATAAAAGTATCTTCCATTCCTTCCCCTTTAACAAACGATCTACCATTTACTAATAAATTTTTTAAACGTGATATTTTATCAGTTAGTCTAATACATAATCCCGTTAGTGAAAATTTTTTATCATCACTATTATTGATAATATCTCCACCTAAAGCAATATTATTTAAACCATAATCCATATGTTTACGAGCAAACATTTCATACATTTCTTTTTGTATGTTTTGGAATTCTTCTGCTAATTCTGGATATTCTTCTTCAAAGATAGTAATAGTTTGGTTTACTTCATCATCCATATATTCTTGAATTTTTTTACTTGGACGTTTAGCATCCATAATTTCTCTATCGCTCATTTCTTCATGGTATTTAGTTATTGTATCACCCATTTACTTGTACCGGTCTATTAATGTTAAAATATTTATCTAATGTTTCTAATCTATCATTAGCATCGACTAATGTCATAAGTGCTTCTTCAGCATTTTTGTAAAAATCATCAGTTGAATGGTCTCCAATACCAACTGCCTTATTACCTAATAATTCAAGTGATAATAATGCTTTAGCTTTATCTGCTTCAGCAGATGTTTTTAACATAGTGTATAATTCTTTTGTCATTTTAATAATAGTTTTATTTCTTTTTTATTTAAACCTATAGAATCCAATATACGACTTATTTCTGCAGAACCCAATATATTTATATATTCTTTTGCTTCCTTGCTAGAGCATTCAAAATATTCTTTAACATAATTTATTAAATCACTACTAGGTTGTTTAACCATAGATTTAATATATTTATTCCATTTTTTATTTATAGGAATAAATTCTTTATAAATGTTATATATTGCTACTTTTTCTTGTGGGGGATATTCTTGAACATAATTTACTATATCAAGGTAATCCATATTCATAGATATAAACCTATGAATCATATAAGAATTAAACACCTCCCAATCTTTATCAGAAAATTTATGTGAAGGTGTTTTATACTGATTAATATGTTTTAACCAATCAAATATGTTAGCACAATTCATCCTTTAACTCTTCTCTTAAGTCTTTAGGCACACATCCTTCTACTATTTTATTTGTTTTAACGTCATAAAATACAGGTATAGGTAATAAAGCATCTTCATCAGTTCCTGTAATAAATTTAGATACTTTTCTTAATAGTACTCCTTGTTGAAAAATTAAACCACCTTCAGAATTTTCTACTGCTGTGGTGTTTTTTAAATCAATTTGTGGTTGTTGAACTTGTTGTTCCATAATTATTTATTGTTTATTAAATTTGAAATTAACGACATTATATTTATTTCCTTGTCGATTCGGAAATTAGCTTTATATTGATGGTCATTTATTAAAATTGCTGCTGTACCTTCTTTATTTAGAATATATTCAGATGCACGTTCATATAATGCTTTAAATAACTCATCAAAATCATCTACATTAGCATCGGCTATAATTTGACGTATATCGTTATAACAATCTATTTTGTTATGTTTAGATCCTTCTGATAATGCATTAATAACTTTATCTATATAATTAGATGATACTAATATTGACTGGTCTAGACTAAGGTATAAATCATTTGCACCACCATCTAAAGTTGATAACTGTATAGTGTTAATACATTTACGTAAATCAGGATAATATTGATTAACTAAAGGTACTAAATCATTTATATCATGTTTAATAGACTCTTGTTGTAGTATCCAATTTAAATGTTTAGCAACATCTTTTTTAGTTGGGGGTACAATTTTAAGTACTTGACACCTAGATTGTAAAGGATCAATAATACGCTCTACAAAATTACAAGTCATAATAAATCTTGTAGTACGTGAAAATGTTTCAATTATATTTCTAAGTGATGCTTGTGCTTGAATTGTAAGAAAATCTGCTTCATCTAAAATAACTACTTTAAGTGGTTTGAATGAAGCAACAGATGCAAAACTAGAAACTTTATCTCTAATAGTTTCAATACCACGTTCATCCGAGGCATTAATGTATAAATGATCACAATCCAGACTATTGACAATAATCTTTGCTAATGTTGTTTTACCAGTTCCTGCAGGACCATAAAATATAAAATTTTGTATATCGTTTTGGTTTAAATAAGCAGATATAGACTTTTTTATGTTTTCATTACCAACATAATTATTTAATGTTTTAGGTCTATACTTTTCTACTAATAAACTATTCTCCTGGTTCTGAGTATTCTCCATATAACGAATAACGTTTTATTGGTTCTGGTTTGATTTCAATTTCTTCTGCATCAATAGCGTACAATTTACTTTTTAATGGTTCTAATCTATAATGTCCTTTAAACTGTGATTTATGCATATAAGCTTCTAAAGCATCAGTTATACTTGGGTAAATTTTACCATTTGGTTCATCCGCTAACCTCCACCTGTCTCCAGGTGGAACACGGTTTGCGATTAAAACGTTTTGTTCTACTACTTCTGTTTTTAATTTATTAGCCATAATATACGAAACTATTTCGACTCAGCCACAGATGCCTTTTTATAATCTGTAATTACTCGTTTAATAGCCTGTGCTGCTTTTCTAGCTCGTGCTTGGCTTGCTTTAGTAGTTCCATCGTTTTCAGCTGCTAAGATATTGAAATTTGTTTCAATAATCTCAAAAATTTCATTTTTTGTCATTTGTTATTTTTTATTAGTTATTAATTATTACATCATCCCCATCATTGATGGATCGATTTGTGGTTGTTTATCATTATCATTTGGTTCATCTACTACAGTACATTCTGTTAATAAAACTGTACCAGCTACTGATGCCGCATTTTGTAATGCCGTTCTAGCTACTTTAGTTGGATCAATAATACCTGCTTCTTTCATATCAACTGTTTCTTCAGTTTTAATATTAAATCCTGCCCAAGTATCATTACCAGAATTACATAGTTGATCAGCTAATATTTGACCTTTTACTTCAGTAAATCCAGCATTTACTAGAATTTGGTTAAATGGTTTAGAACATGCTTCAACTACAATTTGTGCTCCTGTTGTATTAGCTTTTATCCCATTAGAAGCATATAATAATGCTACTCCTCCTCCTGGTACTATTCCTTCTTCAATAGCTGCTTTAGTTGCATGTAATGCATCATCAACTCTATCTTTTTTTTCTTTCATTTCAGTTTCGGTATTCCCACCAACATGGATAATAGCTACTCCTCCGACGAATTTTGCGAGTCTTTCTTGGAGCTTTTCCGTTTCGAACGGCGTTGTTGCTTGTTCGATTTGTTGTTGTAATTCCTCAATACGTGTTTCAATTGATTCCACTGTTCCTTTTCCATCTACTACTGTTGTTTTATTTTTTTCAACTGTTACTGTTCTTGCTTCACCAAACCATTCCCAACTAAATTTATCAAATTTCATTCCTTTTTCTTTACTGAATACTTGACCTCCAGTTGTGACAGCTATATCTTCTAATACTAATTTTCTTCTATCACCAAAATCAGGTGCCTTAACAGCACATACTTTCATTGTACCTCTCATTTTGTTAACAATAAGAGTAGCTAAAGCTTCATTATCAATATCTTCAGCAATAATTAAAAGTGACCTTGCTTGAGTAGATACACTTTCTAAAATAGGCAATAACTCTTTTACTTGGGTTAATTTTTGGTCTACTATTAGAATAAGGGGATTGTCCAAGACTGAAGTCATGGCACTATTATTTGTAACGAAATATGGTGATTTGTAACCTCTATCAAACTGTAACCCTTCAACAGTTTCTAGATACGTTTCTCCAGTTTTTGATTCTTCAATATGAACAACCCCTTCCATTCCAACTTTATCAATTGCGGTAGCAATTAAATTACCAGTTTCAGAGTCATTATTAGCTGATATAGTAGCAATCTGTTCTAATTGCTCTTCACCTGAAATATCCTCTGATATGTTTTCTCTTAAATTTGTAACTACTTTTTTTACTGTTTTATCAATATCTCTTTTAATTTGTACAGCATTTTCATTATTATTTAGAGCACTTAATCCAGCTTTAATCATTTCTCTAGCTAATAAAGTAGATGTTGTTGTACCATCACCTGCTTTTTCAGCAGTTTTGATTGCTGCTTGTTTTACTAATTGGACCCCTAATTCTTGGTTAGGGTCTTTTAATGAGATAGATTTAGCTACTGTAACACCATCTTTAGTCGATTGGGGTGTACCTTCTTTATTTGCTAGTACTACATTTCTACCATTAGGTCCTAATGTTGATACTACTGCATCTGCTAGTTTATCAATTCCTTCAACTAATTTATTTCTAGCTTCTGTTCCAAATTCTATTTGTTTACTCATTAGATATATCTTTTAAATTATTAATTTCTTCTTCAGTTACTTTAGTTCCTGCTATAACAGATTCAACACTTACTTTATTTGTTATTTTAGCTAATACTTGATTTTCAGGACCTACATAAAATTCTTTTCCGTCAAATGGTAATTTTGTAAAGCCCATTGTTGGCAATACTACTTCATCACCTACTTTTAATATTGTAGGTATAAAATCTCCAGTTATAGTTGGCTTACCAGGCCCAACAGCAATAACTGTTCCTGTTTCATTTTTATCTTTACCTAAATCCGGGACAATTATGTTTCCATAAGTACTTTCTTCCGTTTCTGTTGGTTTTACTATAACGGCATCAAATAATGCTTCTAATTCCATCTGTGTAATTTTTTATATTATTTTTAATTTGATTAAACTCATCCAAAAACTCAGATAAACCTTTATAATCTTTACGAGTATGTAATTTTTCTTCAGCTACTTTACGTAATGCTGATTCAAAATTAGGGTAATATCCTTGTGGTTTTGAATATTCTTTTCCTTTCCCATTTGATCTAAAATGATCTTCATTGGGAATAATTTTTTCGACTACTGTGTAACACATATCATCTTTAGCGATATAATAGGGTTCCATCAGTGGGTCTGAAATTGTTGTGATTGATTTTGCTTTTCTAGCCATATATAACTTATTTATTTGGGCGTAAATATACGAACAATATTGCGCTAGGACACGCATTTTTAGTAAAACCTTTTATTTAATTTTAATTGTTTTTGGCTTTTTAGATTCGGCAATAGGAATAAAAATATGAAGTAAGCCATCCTTCATTTCAGCAGTTAAACTTTCAAGTTCAAATTTAGCTGCTACTTTGTAACCTAAGTTAAAAGATCGTTTAGCTAATCCTTTATAGATGTAACCAGAATAATCTAATTCTTCTTCTTTTGGTTTATCATAGATAATTTTTAAAAGGTCTCCATCTATTTCTAGTTGAATATCCTTTTTAGTTAGACCAGTACAGGCAATTTCAAAATGAAGCCCTTCTTCGTCATAAAAAATATCTAGTGGGTGAGGTTGTTTGTTGTCAAACGTTGTTGGTTGAAAAGATCCGTCTGCTTTAAAAAAGTTTCGGAATAGTAAGTCGAACGGTGTACGTTCATTGAATAATGTACTCATATCATTTAGTTTTGTGAGGCCGTAGCTCTCGGTTAATTTAATTTAAACATAACAACGCGCCCTAGCTGCAATCTTATGTTCTATTATACATATGTGTTTACTCATTTCTCGCGATAAAATATTCACTATTTACTTCCTCTGAATGGAAGTTTAATTTTAACATTCCTTGTTCTGATAGTTTTAGTGTACCACTATCCATATCTTTATTAGAATTTAAAATATCTTTAAATACATCAGAATCAAAAGGTATTTCTATATCATTTTTAGTTACTTTACCTTGGATTTGATATGTAATTTTATTAGAAAACCCTGTATTATCACCAAATATAAATTCACAAATATTTGTACCATCCATATCTGTGGTACTTGTAATTAACATATTGTTTACATCAGCTAATGCACTTTTAGCTTTAATTAAATGATCAATGTCTTCTCTGGTTAGATCAAGTTCCATTTCAAATGAATCGGGATCTTCATAATAAGTATTTTTACCTAAAATAAGAATATCAGCTAATGAATAAGTTAAATCAAAGTTAGCATCAGCAAAATGAATTTTAGTATAAACTGCTTTCATTTTTTCTAATGAAACCATCAAATCACCATTAGTAATAGATATTAATTTACTTAATTTATGTGTATCAAATACACCTAACTCAGCATCCTCTAATGGAAAATTATTATGTTCTATTTTACATACTCTACCTGATTCACCTGCGTAAATGGTAAGTTGATTATCTTTGATTCTCCATTTTACCTGGTTATTTAAACCATTTAAGTAATATTTGGAAATAACTGATGTGAGTGTACTCTTATTTATCATAACTGTAATATACGAATTTTATTTTATATCTCAAACGAACTTAACGCATTTGTATAAGGGTTTAAATCTAATGACCATTGTAAATCACTAAAAAACCCTTCTAATTTATTTAATAATATTGAATCAAATACTTTTTGTCTATCAGCATATCTATCTAAAAAATCTTGAACTTTTTCAGGAATATCATAATCAAAAAATGCTAATGCTTCTATCTTATATGGGTTATCTTTACAATAAATCCATTTAACTTTATCAGCCATTGTAATTAAATTATGTTTTCTATCTAATTTCCATAATTTTAATAAATCATTATAACGAATAGCCGCTCTTACAGGTGCGGGGGCACCTTTAAGTATTTCAGTAAACATTTCACCTGCTCTAGCACTTGTGCCTTGATATTTTTATAACTTTTTAACTGCTGTTGGGTTACCTAATTTTGCTAATGGTATTTCTCCACCTAATATTTGTTTTTTAAATACTTTAATTTGATCAATTATATTAGATTTTTCTTCACCTTTAAGTACTTGTTGAAGAATATCATTAAAGAATTCTCCTAAAATAGGTGGGAAATTTGCTTTCATAAACTCTAAACCCTTAATGTCTAAAGTTTCTTTTTCAATACCCTCTTGTTTAGTAATCCACTGTGCATAACGTCTAGTAGCTCTGAAGTAAGCCGATCTAATTACACATTCAGTTTTCATTTCAAGTCTATGTTCTGATACATTAAAACAATCTTTAGCTAAATTATCATAATGATCAGTAATAATATCTTGATATTTAAGTGCTACCTTTTCTAAAATATCATCCTTTTCTTTATCTGTAAATTCTTCAAAATTAGGATATAAATGGAATAATATAGGTTCAGCATTAAAATAATTAGAATCTGTGTCTACATAAGCACAATAATTTTCATCATTTGCATCACAAATCCACCAAGGTGTTTCTTCTAAATGTTTCATTTTTAAAATTTACCGTCTTCGCCTGGTATTGTAATTATACCAACATCTTTGGTGCCATCTGATCTTGTTCTTGAATCTCTTTCAAGTTCAACCTCAAATTTAATGCCCTTTAATTTAAAATGCCCGCCTTGTTTTAACATTTTTCTAAAGAAGTTTTCTTGGGTTTCACTCCAATCTTCACTAATTGATATTAATTCTTCCTTAGAAATAATATCCCCATTAGCCGTGATATACATTCCTTTCCTTATTGATTGTTTTTTTAAAGCCATATTTATTTTCTTTTATAATCATCTTCGATTCTAACAATATCATCTTCTCCGAAATATGTCCCAGTTTGTACCTCTATAAATTGCACTACTTCATCAGTTTCATTCCAAGCTCTATGTTTATTTCCTAACCCTATTTTAATAGATTCCCCAGGACTTCTAAACACTTTTTCATCATCTAATATAATAGTAAGATTTCCTTTCACAACAGTCCAATTTTCTTTTCTTTTATGGTGGTATTGATACGATAATCTTTGTCCTGGAGATACTGTTATCTTCTTAACTTTACACTCAGGTGTATCAAGTAATACTTCATAATGTCCCCATGGTCTAAAGTCTATTTCATTCATATTTCTAATTTTATTTCATTTCTAATAACCTTATTCATATGTCTATTAGCACATAGGGCTGATTCTTGTATAATTCTATGCCCTGATAATGTTATTGCTTCACTTAATATTGAATGGTTCATACCATACCTAAATGAAGGTAATGCTGTAGCCCCATATAAACTATTAAGCAAAATTTTCATTGTATACTGCATTAGATAATTATATTCACCTTTTTCTGTATCTTTAGCTTTATAAGCAGCTTTCATACGTCCCTTATATAAAACACGTTCTTCAAACCATTTTTTTAATATAGTTGATAATACTGCTTCTTTATCTGTTCTAAACATTGAACCATTAGCCGCTACTGCTAAATCATTTTGTTTAATCATTTCAACTAACCTTCCAGCATTAACATAGGTTTGTTTTCGTTTTGCATTTTCTACTAATAATTTTTCTTCGGGATCACGTTCTTTTAAATCGTTAAGACCCAATCTATTATTACGGTCATCTGCATCTATAATACGGCCCACGAATGTTTCTTTACCAATGTTAATTGACATAATTATAGATGGATACAGCGATGTTAAATCCTCATCAAACATATACTTGTATAATCCCGCTTTAGGGCAAAAAAGATATCCTCCAGCATAACCATCTTTCTTTTGTGGTTTAGATTCTTTAGGAGGGGGTATTATATTTTGAGATAATAAATAAGCCGAAATAGCTCCGTCTTGAGTAACACTATTAGAATAAACTTCACTATAGTTATGTTTGCCTTTATGAGATAAATTTTTAGTTAAAGCAATATATTGCAATTTTTCATCTAATTTTTTTAATATTTCAACATCAACAAAATTATATTGAATAAATTTTTGTATATCGGTTTCAAATAATTGATCTAAGTTTCCTTCATATTCAACTTTATTCATACCAACATATTTTTCCCCAATAGCATCTAATTTCCAACTTGGTTCATCTTTCCAACTATATTTTTTATGTAAACGAATATAATCAAGTGATTCAACCCCCACAATATCTACAAACTGATTTCGTTTGTAGAAAAATTTAGAAAATTTCTTAGACTCTACTTTACCTAAAGGGGATAAATGATCAGCAAACTCTTTACCTATTGTATTACACATTCTGTAATATAAATAAGGTATATCAAAATAATCTGAATTATAGCCAATTAGTATATCGGGGTCTATATCTCTAATTATTTCAATAAATTTAGCTAATAATTGACTTTCAGTACTACAAGGTATAATCTCTTTATTCCTAGCTTTAGTATGTTTAAGTTGATTTTTTTTATCAAGGATTAAAATATGCCAAGTGTCTGGTGTTTTATCCCACCATGCTATTGAAGTTATAGGCATTGGGGCACTTTCAATATAGTCTTCAGTTAAAGCTCCTCCAATTTCACACTCAATATCAAAAAATACTTCCCTATGTCCTGTAGAAGGTACATCATTAATCCCATACCTCTCAACTAAGAATTTTTGATGAACTTTCATATCATGAAAATGAAGTCCAGGAGTATTTTTATCACTATAATTTGGGTTTTTTGAAAAATACCAATTGTTAGTATGTTTTAAATACTCACCATTTAACCCAATATTAGTGTGATCTTCTTCCTTACATTCTTGATATGCTATATTTTCATAAGGGATAATTTGGTGTCCTTTTTCATCCCATAGATGCATTTCCCAAACATTATGACCTAATTTTTTACCTTGATAACATTTTTTATACATTATATTCCTACACTTGCGTTATGAAATTTTTGTAATTCATCTCCTGTAAAAAATTGATGTAAATCAGGTCTATAATAATTAATTGATTTCATTACTTTACGATCACGTGTTCTATATACTACAAATCGGTCTTCGACCTGTTCAAAGTGACATGGCTCATCTTGTTCTTTAGAGCGGAGGGTGACAGTTTCCATGGCTTCCTTTTCAGTGCTACAAGACTTCGACATATTACTTCCTTGTACTTCTTGATATGCTGGCCATATCTTATCTTTAAGACCGTGTAACATAGTACCGTTCCCAAGGGAAACGTAAGCAATATCACACAAAGCATCCAAAATTTCCACGATGTCTCCGTTTTCGCAAGCCTGTCTATATTCTTCCAATTCTTCAAGTACAAAGTCGTATACGAATTGCCATTCCTTTTTTTCTGGTATTGTTGGCTCATAGTTATTTGGTTTTCCAAACGTACGATTAAAAGTTTCTACTTCCGATACAAACGGGACTTCATTAACCCATACAGGTAATTCTTCTTCTGAAAATAGTTTTAATTGTTCGCTCATTTTATTTTATTTTATTTTGAAATTTCATAAATGATCCTTCTTTATCATTAGTTAATCCTCCTATGGTATGTAATTTACTATCTTCTTCTGACCATTCCACAGAATTGTCTTCCCTTTCAGCAAATTCCAAAAATTCATCTGACTGTAAATAATCTTGTTTAGCTGGGGCTTTAAAATCTTCCCAAGGAAATACTAACCATTCATCTCCTTCATGTAATTTAGAATATACATTTGGAGTAAAAATAGAAGTGTGAGGTTTATGAAATAAAACTGCTGTCCATTGTCCAGGCATTTTATCCATAGTAACTCCACTATCTGTCATATCATCTACTACTAAAGTATTTTTACCTATTGTATCTACTAAAGGTAAACCCGTTGAATGTGATA
>Ga0181402_1000137_pt1 | contig 25523 bp, 10 predicted proteins | sample 25SPOviralmetaG_FD_130131 | JGI IMG/M metagenome (GOLD analysis project Ga0181402, IMG submission 130131) | Marine viral communities from the oligotrophic San Pedro Time Series (SPOT) site, San Pedro Channel, CA, USA - 25 SPOT_SRF_2011-08-17 | ecosystem: Environmental > Aquatic > Marine > Strait...
AATTTTCGTAGAATTAAAAAAAAACTAAAATAGATATAAAGAAATGAGAACATACATAGTTTATGGAGAATATTATTGTCAGCGATGAGACCATTTTGAAGTTCTATAGTGATAATTCTCACTTGGATTTTGTTACCATGAACCATATCTTTATTGATGTGATGAAGCAACTCTCTACAAATATGGCAAGCAAGATTGACAGCACAATTACATCACAAATATTATCAATTGTTTCAGACATGAAAGGAGAACTTTACAAGATGAACTCTGATATGACGATGAAATTAGTTGAGGCGAGAAAGGACTACATAAATGATATGAAATCGATGTTCTCACATTCAGAATTGTCAACTTGTGAAAAGATAAATACGATTTTGGAAAAAAGTAATGAGAACCTGATGACAAAAACATCTCTTGTTATGAGTGATATTATACCAAAGAGTCATGATAAGAATTATGGGATGATTGAAAAGAATATCAAACTGTTCTTTGGTGAGATCGCAGAGGATACAAAAGCACTTTTGAAGATGAACTCTTCAGAGAAATCGAATGATGTTGTTGAGAACATTAACAAATCTATTACTTCCATGTTCTCAACTATACAACAATCTTTGCTTACCACATTACAGACAAGTGAAACACGCGCGTTCTCAAATATCCAACAAGTAAACGAGAACATTATCCAGCAAAAAAAAAATCAAGAGAACCTTTCAGCAGAACTCAATACATTTTTAAATAAATACAAATCAAACTCTTCTGTTAAAGGTGCTATTTCTGAAACAGAACTTTACTCACTTATACAGGTCATTTGTCCCAGCGATTTTCTTGTCAATTGCTCTAAGGAAATATCTGCTTGTGACATAAAACTCACAAGAAAAGATAAACGGTTTCCTACTATCCTTTTTGAGAACAAGGACTATTCTACTACTGTTAATACTGAGGAAGTCGAAAAGTTTGAAAGAGATATAAAACATCAAGGTTCTCACGGCATATTCATCTCTCAGAACAGTCCTATCGCATTCAAAGACAATTTCCAAATCGACATCATCAATAACCTCATTCATTTGTATATACCTAACGCCAATTACAGTATAGAAAAAATCAAACTAGGTATTGAAATTGTTGATAGTCTATCTGACAAACTCAAAAATATTATTATCGACCAAAATGAAGAAGTTTATGAGTTGTCTATTGAAGATTACGAGAACATTAAACAAGAATACTGTAGTTTTGCTAATAAAAAATGCGAATTGATTGACTTTATTAAAGTCATGACTAGACAACTCACAGAAAAACTTGACGCTATCGACTTTCCTGTTCTCAAAAAAATCACCATCGGAAACACCGATGTCAAAAATACCGGGTTTATATGTACCATCTGTAACAAATTTAACGGCAAATCTAAAGCAAGTCTTAGCGCACATCAAAAACGTTGTAGAACTCGTTATGAAAACCCCAAATAAAAATGTTCTCAAAACAAAAATATAAAGATTATAAAACAATTTATTAAAATGTCTGTTGGAAATTCATCCGCCACATTTGAGAACCTCTCTTCACTTCTTGAAAAAAATGATTTCGATTCTCTTAATCAAATCATTTCATCATCCCCCATATATTATGAACCTTTTATTATCAAAATCATACCCGATTTGCTACTCAAACTTACTGATAATAAAACCTCCGAACAAGCATTAGAAACCGGCAATATTATCATCAAAAATATGAACGTGTTCTCAATCGAAATCTACATGAACGTCCTATATGACCACTTCACAACCATCAAATGGCAAATCAAAAAAGGCGCTCTCATCCTTCTTGGTCTATTCGCAAACCATCAAAAAGAAGTCATTCAATATTTCCTTCCTAACATGATTCTCAAACTCATCGAAATGACTAGTGATGTCAAACAAGACGTCAAAGCACAAACACGCATTTGTTTTCAACAACTTTGTTCCGTCATCGATAATGTCGACATCATCAAAATCATCCCCGATGTTATTAATGCCTATATGGAACCCGTCAAATTCACCGAAAACGCACTCGATACTCTTGTAGCAACCAGTTTCATTAACGAAGTCGACATGCAAACCCTTGGCCTTCTTATACCCATTTTAACCAAAGGCATGCGCGAGAAAAAAGTCGCATCAAAACGCCGCGCAGCATTAGTCATCGGCAATATGTGTAAACTCGTTAATGACCCGAGAACCGCCACCTACTTCTACCCCATCTTGAAACCCATCCTCGAAAAAGGCATCGACGAAATCGCTGTCGAAGAAGTCCGCAAAGTCTGTCAACACTCTCTTGATACTCTTCTACGTGTGAGTAATGAAGCCGCGCAAATCAGCGCTAATGTCATGAAACAGTCCGAACTACAAACCTGTATCGAATCTCACTGCAACAATCAAAATGTTTCTATTGAACGAGAACATCTCGCACACATCTCCAAATGCTGTGAAGGCCTTACTCTATCTAATAACCGCAAATTCGATGATTGGAATAATTGTATTAGACCCTACCTACTTGGAGATGAAAGTTCTCTCACTACCATCATTCAAAACATTCACAAAGATGGAATTGAGAACCTTACACCCGAAAAAGTTGACCCCGAAGATGAAGAAGAAGACCTTTGTAACGCACAATTCTCTCTCGCATACGGTACCAGAGTTCTCCTTCATCAAACACCTTTTCGCGTCAAAATCGGCAGAAAATATGGTCTTGTAGGACCTAATGGCGCAGGTAAATCCACACTCATGAAATCCATCGCAGGAGGCAATCTTCAAGGCTTCCCTACACACCTCATTACCGTTTATGTCGAATGTGAAATCATCGGTGAAAAAGCAGATATGAGTGTTCTCGAATATATCATGACCGACGATAAAGTCAAACTATGTGGATGCTCCGAAAAATCTGTCAAAGAAATGCTTACTTCTATGGGTTTCGGCGTTTCGAGAACCGCCGCCGCTATTGACGCCGGGGTTTCCACCCTCTCCGGTGGTTGGAGAATGAAACTTGCTCTTTCACGCGCCATGCTTCTCAACCCCGATATGCTTCTTTTGGACGAACCCACGAATCACTTGGACCAATTTGCCGTCAAATGGCTCACCGACTATATTGTCAACCTCAAAACTTGTACTTGCCTCATCGTATCCCACGATACCAAATTCTTGGATGCCGTCTGTACTAATATCATCCACTATGAGAACCTTAAACTCAAATCCTATAGAGGTAATCTATCAGAATTTGTCAAACAAAAACCCGAAGCCAAAGCTTATTACGAACTATCCAGCGATATTGTTGCCTTCAATTTCCCCGAACCCGGTCCTCTTGAAGGTGTAAAATCACTCACCAAAGCTGTTCTCAAAACCAAAAATATTTTCTTCCAATATCCTACAGCACCTCTACCTCAACTTATTGATGTTTCCATACAGTGCTCCCTCGCCTCCAGAGTAGCAGTTGTAGGCGTCAACGGCGCCGGTAAATCCACACTTGTAAAACTAATGGTTGGAGAACTTGAACCCGACCAAGGCATCGTTGAACGCCACCCAAATCTTCGTGTCGCCTATGTCGCACAACACGCTTTCGCACATATTGAAGACCATCTTGATAAAACTCCTATTGAATATATCATGTGGAGATATAGAGGCGGAATCGACAAAGAAATGGTTCAAAAAGACTCCGTCACCATGACCAAAGAAGAAATGGACGCCATTCGCGCCAAAGCACGCGAAGAAAAAACCGGCATCGTCGAAGAACTCAACGCACGCAGAACCGGCAAACGAGAACACGAATATGAAGTCATTTGGGAAGGCGACGGCAGAGAAAACTCTTGGCATACCAGAACAGAACTCCTTCAAATGGGATACAAAAAACTCATCGATGAAAAAGACCAACAAATCACTATGGAATCCATGCTTGGACAACGCAAACTCACTACCGGAGAAATCCAAAAACATCTCGATTGCTTCGGTCTTGAACCCGCATTCGCTGAACATACCCGCATGGGCGCACTTTCAGGCGGTCAAAAAGTCAAGGTTGTATTAGGCGCAGGTCTTTGGAATCTTCCTCATATTGTTATCCTTGATGAACCTACCAACTTCTTAGACCGCGACTCTCTAGGCGCTCTCGCCTTGGCAATCAAAGAATTCAAAGGTGGGGTCTTTATGATCTCCCATAATGCCGAATTCTATGAAGCACTTTGCCCTGAAAAATGGATTCTTGAATCCGGAAGACTCACCGTCATGGGCGCTGAATGGATGGAAGAAGTCGAAAAAGCGCGCAAAAAAGCAGAAAAACTCGCCGCCAAACAACTCAACTTTAACCAAGAAGAAGAGAAAAAAGACGCTCTTGGTAATACCATCGCCAAAGCACCTGAAGGTCCAAAAGAACTCTCTCGGTCCGATAGAAAACGCCTCCAAAAATTACGCAAAGAAATGCTTAAACGCGGTGAAGATACTTATGATATCGATATCCAATTAGGAGATGAAGCCGAATAATTGTTTCCATATTTTTGAAAATTATTTATTTTTCATAATAAAACTTCCGAACAAGCATTAGAAACCGGCAATATTATATAAATTATTAAAAAATATTTTTTTTAACAATTTATTTTTTGTTTATTTAAAGGCAGAAGTAAGAGATTCTAAAATGTTTACTTTCTGAATAATTCCTCCTTTACAATTTGAGTTTCCAAAAATAAATTTCATATAATCAAAATTACCTTTGTATTCTAGTTTCTTTTGTCCCATATATACAATAAAACCTAAAACTAACACAACAAAAAATAAAAGAATTAGTATTTTTTCAATTTTGTTTATTAATTCTATTGTTTTTTTATTTTCATCATTTACTTGTTTATCATCTATTTTATTATTAACATAATCATTTTTTATAAGTTGTAAAATATATAATGTTCCTAATAATAACAAACCAAATATAAAGAAATCTTTTTGACAATTAATAAATAATAACCATAAAATGTATAACTTGAAAGAACTTGTAAAAATATCTATAAATTTTTTCGTTTTTGATGAACTATCCGTTAAAACAACAAAAAACATTAATGTTAAAAATGCTATCAAATGTTTCAAATACATATCGGATTGTAATATAGCTTGAACTCTACAAGGAAATAATTCTCCCATGTAGTTAGAAGCAATAATTAAAAATAATACAAATAAATTCGATAATGGTATATTACTAAAGTCTAATGAAACCATATATATATATATAATATATAAATTAGTTTTGGTATAATTATAAATATTTATCCATAATATTTCATAGTCGTCTCAATAACCGTCTTTACATTTAACACATTCACACTATTTCCAAATTGCTTATAACTACATTTGTCATTCGGATGTATCTTAAAACTATCCGGAAAACACTGCAACCTCGCACACTCACGCGGTGTTATATACCGCCTCTCCCTTCCATATATCGGTATTTGCGCTATCGCCACCAAAGTAGGAAAATATTGCGCCTTCTTTACCCTTATTCCCGACTGACGCATCTGTATAAAATGATTAAATATCGTCTCTTTCTCCTTTACTAATCCTACTTGCCATTCCAATTTTCCATATATTTCGCGCTTCTGTAATAACGATTTGTATGTATCATACCACGAATCAAACTCCTTTTTATACTTTTGTATCAGGTTCTCGTTTTTTTTTATATAATCCCTCTTCCATTCTGGAAACATCGCAATATCTTCTTCGCTGTGATTCCTATACGCATCATGTATCAATATTGTTGGACTCAATTTCTCACCCACATCCATCTTTTTCACCATCTCATCCCAAGCATTTAATACGTCCAATACATCACCTTTTACAAAATATTTATCATCTACTTCCTCCTTTTTCAACATAAACCTTTCCAATTTTATCGTTTCAAAGTTCTCCGGCAATTCCATTTCTTGCTTCTCACATAAATCCTTTCGCACACACACAAAATATACCCTCTCTCGCTGCTGCGGAATTCCATAATTATGAGGAGACATTATAAATATCTGTAAATGATAACCCGCCTCACTTATCTTCTGCTTTATATATTCTATCACCTCTCCATTACTCACCTTCAATATATGCTTCACATTCTCCAAAAACATATACTTCGGCCTCTTCGCCCTCGCCAACCTCATTATCTCGTCAAATAGTAAACCCCTATCATCCTCAAATGTTCTCTTCTTTCCTCCATTACTGAATGGTTGACACGGAAATCCTCCACATATTATATCGAAATCTTCCATAGTATCCGGATCAAGTTCTCGAATATCCTTTACCGGCATTATTCCAAAGTTCTCATTATAGATTTCCCTACAAGCATTATCTATATCACACGCCAATACACACTCACAACCCAACTCCGTTAACGCTATATGAAAACCTCCTATACCACAAAACAAATCTATAAATTTATAAGGTTCTCGAGAACCCACCTCGTTTTCTTCTGATACAATTCTCATAGGAATTTCCTTTTTATTATCACAAGGCGTCTTTCGCTTCATATGCTGTGTCAATCCCTGCTTCCTTTCAAACGTTTTTCCACATCTATCACACCTATTTTCAGACGACATTATATTATATAATACCCTGTTTTTAAGTGTATAGTCTTACATTCAAATTTATGTGAATACCAAACGAAAAAGAATTTCATACAGGTTCTCGAAATTGATTTTGTAAAATGGATATTGAGAACCTGTGAATATGTTATTATTATACCCCGGAAAATATATTGTACTTTTATAGGAATCTCTTATCATGGATATGGATCTCAATATTGACAACTATAGTATTAATGACTTGAAGAACTTTTTTAAACTCGACAACGGGTTCTCTCATTCTACTATAGAACAAAAAGAATATGAAATCAGAACACAACTTTTACAAACCGGCGCTATCGACCAAGTTTTCAAACGCGACCTCATCTTCTTTTTAGATGAAGCGAAATCTCGTCTTATACAAACATTAACTCCACAAAAACCTCCCACATCCATACCCAAAAATGCCGTATTAGACACCAAACAAGTACCCCTCTCCGATAGCCAACCTTTATCCAGACAAAACAACCTCATCGAACGCCCCATGACCAACTATTTAAACGTCCAACAATCAAACTTATTTGAAGGCGTTATTAACCCCCTAGCAACGAGAACCATCGACAAATTCATTACTGTCGATACTCGCTTTCGCGACCGCTTTTACGCAACATCTAGTAGCGACTTCATGATCAACCTCCCTACTAGAATCAATAAAGTCGTTTCAATGCAACTCACCAGCGTCGAAATTCCTACCGATTTTTACAGCATTTCCGCATTATATGGTAATAATTTTCTTATTATGCAAGTGTTTCAAATGATCGATGGTATTGGTTATGACACTTCACGTATTATTGTTATTCCTGATGGTAACTATACCGCACAAGGTCTTATAGATCAAATCAATCAGGTTCTCTCTCCAAAATTCACTAATGGTATGTTGAAAAACGTCGAAGACATCTTTTCTTATATCTTGTTCTCTCTTTCTGCTAGCGATGACGGTAGTGGTTCGAATAAAGTCGTCGTTCAACTCAATCCCGCCTACCCCAAAATCATATCCGAAATTGAAGAAATCGCCATCAACTTTGGTACTGATGTCAACGGTGAAAATGACTCCAGATATCTTACAACTAAACTCGGTTGGAATCTTGGATTTACCAATACCATTTACTCCGGATGTAAGTCCTATATAAGTGAAAAACCGATTGAACCCAATAATATCAAATACATTTATTTAGCAATTGATGACTTCAATAAAAGCGTCAACGAATCCTTTATGACCGCCTTTGAAAAAAATGGTCTCAAACCCAATATTTTAGCGAGAATATCCATGCGGGGAAGAGGTTATGAAAATGTAATCTTAAACAAGGATTATGAAATCATCACCGCACCGAGAACCTATTTCGGACCCGTCGATTTACAACGCTTCCACATTTCACTTTTCGACGATCACGGTAACACTCTCAATATGAACCATTCTGACTACTCCTTTTGTCTCAAACTTACTCTATTATACGATTTATAAACACCGGTAAAATAAATCATATTATTTATCAATCCATTATATAAAACATGTCCTCATCCGGTGATAATACACAAAGAAGACGTATATTAAATTCATCTGTTATTCCTCGTTTATGTGATATACGATATACTACCTCGTGCGCACAATTAACTTCTTCTTCTTGTAATAATCAAGAACCTCCTATTGTTATTACTCGATATCAAGGTGCTACTGGAACCACCGGTACTACCGGACCTACCGGACCTACTGGTCAAGGCCATACAGGCGTTCAGGGCATTCAAGGTTTCACCGGTTCTACAGGACCTATTGGAACGGGCCCTACTGGCCCACGCGGATTTATTGGTCTACCTGGTCCTACTGGAAATACCGGATGTACCGGTTCTATTGGAACGGGCCCTACAGGCCCTCAAGGTGTTACTGGGCCTACGGGCAACACCGGTCCCACCGGCCCTTCCTTATGGTCTATCGACCCCTCTAATAATAACAATATCCTATATGACCAAGGAAACGTCTCTATCGACCAAAATCTTATTGTCAACGGGACCGTTACAGCATTCAGTTACAGCGAAACCTCCGATTATAGAGTCAAACAAAACCAAACACCCATTATGTCTAATAGAACTATTGATGACCTAAAACCCATAGAATATGATTTTATGGGACGCTTCCATGATATGGGGTTCTTGGCTCACGAAGTTCAGGAAATATTTCCATTTTTAGTTTCCGGTCATAAAGACGACAACAATCTACAAAGTATCAAATACAATAGTTTTATTGCCCTTCTTGTAAAAGAAATACAAGACCTCAAAAAACGCGTGGCCTTTCTCGAAAAACAAGACAAATAAATTAGGAAACCACACACGGATGGGATCTATGCGCTCAGAAATGTGTATATAATAATTCATTATCCAATTCTGGAATAGTGCCTTGGTCGTATTTTGTAAAACAATTCACCTCTGATATTTTCAAACTTCTTTTTTCCTTTGAATTTATTTCCTTTTTATAATTGGATACTCGTAATGTGTAAGACATATGTACATTATATTCATCTATTTTTGAAATTATTAAATTTAAAAATAGTCCCTTATAAGATGTAATATAATACTCAATTGTTATATTGGGATTTTTCTCCAATATTTTACTCATCACTTGTAACAATCTAAACTTTATATCCAGATATTGATTCTTTTTGTCTTTTTTTGTAGTCATTAAACAACTATTTGCTAATAACCCCAATTCATTCTCGCCAAATGGACAATCTACATTAGGTCTCAAATGAATATATTTCAACAAATAATGACATATACAATCGGCTACTCTTCTTATTGGTGATGTAAAATGACAATATTCTGGCATTCCTACCAAATCATGACTTTCAGCATTAGACAAATAATCCGCCTTGATTCCATTTGTAATGATTTCTTTAATCATATCTTCTGGTGATATATCAGAATATAGATTTCGTAACCATTCATTAGCATTACAAGTTCTAAAAATGCCCATATTCAGATTTATTTTCAAATATTCCCCTACAAATGAATTGGCGAAAATAGCAAACTCCGCAATCATTTGTTTCACTTTCTTCTCTTCTTCGCTATCAACATACAAGTAAATACCATCTTCAGTATATTTTGGATAAGCCATCGACAATTCATTCAATTTAACGCCTTTTGTTTTTTCCGCCCTCATTTCTTTCAATTTCTCTGCGATTAATAACCCCGTTTTTATTTCTTCCAAATCACTGTTAGATGCCTCATAATAAGTAAATGCGTTCTCTTTCTTTACTTTCAATTCTGTATATAACAACTTGATTGAATTCACAGGAATGTATGTATTCTTATCTATTTCTGTCAATACCGTAATTGCCTTTTTACAATACCCTTTTGAATTCTCCATTAAACTCGACAATTCCAATACCTTCTTTGGGATCATATGTATGGGTGGTCTATTTGACAAATATTTTGTAGTAGTACGTATTTTTATATCTTCCCATAATGGTGAATGAATGTCTATATACTCCGTCGGGTCAGCAATATGAATCGCCAAATATAACTTTTCATCTTCTTTGTAAATACTAAACGCATCATCCGCATCCAAACAACCATCAGGATCTATACTATAAGTATTCCTATCACAAAAACTTATCCTATCTTTTATTTGAAATTTATGAAATGAATCTACAGTAAGTGATTCATCATGTACGACATCTCTTTTTGAACCATATACAGGTTCAATTATTTTGGTGTAATTATCTTCAAATATATTTTGCATCCCTATTATTTACAATATTAATTAATATTTATATTGTAACTATTTATAACTGTTTATCTATTCAGAACAATATTGGGGTCAACTCTTATTCGCTTCCATTTATTACCATCACTCCACAAAAGTGTATTGTTTCTATCACTAATTGTAGCTTCTATTATTTTATTTCCTCTATGCCCTTGTTTCTTGCTAAAATCCACACTAAATGTTTTATCTTTTTGTATATAATCAACAATCCATATTTCATTATTAGAATCCGCACCTTTGATTGTTTTCGTATTACTATCAATAATACGTAGCGCACCTGTATGCTGAGGGTCAAACCAATATGACTTCATATATAATTATATTATCAATTTATTCATCTGAATATACACAAGGTTCTCAATTTGGATTTGTTATTACATTCGTTCCATCATCTACCACTATCTTTATTTGATACACTCTTCCACCAAATTCAGGAACACCCGTCAAAGTATTTTGATTAGCAATAGGATTTATCTTCAAACTATAGTTTATTGAATCCCCTTCTAATATTGGTAATGGAAATACTCCACTCGCATCTATTGTTATATCATTAAACCTCTCTGGATTCGTTTCCAATAACTTATTCATCAATATATAACACAAATTTTCATTCGATACCATATCATTTGTTGTCGCCTTTAATCCTGTAACAGCGTCCAATACAAATCCTTCGTCACCTCCATCCGCATATACGTCTTGTATTGAAGATGTAGAATATTTCCACAAAGCAGCACTTACATCTTGTTGATATGATGTTTCACCCAAACTATTCAAACTACTTATCAAATCACTTTCATTATTAAACAAATCCACACCTTGCACCGTATTAAATAATTCTGACGCCAAATATCTTATAAAATCATGTTTCACTAACATCTTGTTCGCAACTCCTGTTGATAACATAGCATTTTGCGATTGTGACTGGTCCATCATTCCATTTACTGGATTTAATGCTGTTCTTGTTGGCCATCTATTCATAAATACATAATGCATAATATCCGCACTCGAAATATCCGTCAAATCCTTTGAATCTGTTCTCACTTGAAATACATTTCTTACATCTGTTTGTGACATGTAAAATACCGCAACCGCACTTGCGTCTATTAGATTTGAATCAAAATCTGAACCAACCGAACCTAATGTTGTCATCATTCCAGAACTATTCAATCCGTTCAATACAAAATCAATTGGAGTATAAATGAACTGCAGCATATCAGAATTATTTATAACTCCATCATCATTATAATCCGCAGCTATATTAAATTCATAATATTTATTCGTTCCACTATTCAAAAACTCTGGCAACAACTCTCCATCATACTCCGTTGTATTTTCTTGATAATCAGAATCATCTCTAAAATCTTCCGAAGAATTTAATACACCGTCTATTTTTGTTCTCCAATATGTTATATTTCTTCCTGCTGTATGATTTGACGCACATAAAAATTGATAATATCTTGGTGTCTTTGCCAATAAAAAGGTTAATGTTCCTGTAAATTGAGAACCATTCCAGATTTTTGAACTAGTATTATCTATCAATTGATATTCATTTGTTGTCATATTAATATTTCTTCCACTTGTTGTAGTGTCAAAATCATTATATACTGCTGTTGAAAAATTTATTGCCTGTGTATAAGCATCTATCTGGTTCTCATTCGCATCAAAAAATTTTATACCCGCCAAATCTATTCCTGAATACACTTCCAATATATCTATTATTATTGTTGCTTTGTTGGGATGTCCATTTATGTAATAATACTTATTTGAACTATCGCCACTATGTAAAAATTGAGGTAATAATTGAGAATCATATTCTGTTGTATTCTGATTATATTTCGGAATGTTTTTGAATATTTCTGTTGATTTCACAACATTATTTATTAATACGTCCCAGTGATTTATATTTCGTCCAGCAGTATGATTCGACGCACATAAAAATTGATAATATGTTGGCGCCTTGGCCAATAAAAAGGTTAATGTTCCTGTAAATTGAGAACCATTCCAGATTTTTGAACTAGTATTATCTATCAATTGAAACTCATTTGTTGTCATATTAATATTTCTTCCACTTGATGTATTATCAAAATCATTATATACCGCTGTCGAAAAATTTATTGCCTGTGTATAAGCATCTATCTGGTTCTCACTCGCATCAAAAAATTTTATACCCGCCAAATCTATTCCTGAATATACACTCTTTATATCAATCGTTACTGTAGTTTTATCAGGATGGCCGTTTATGTAATAATATTTATTCACAGGATCATTCGGATGAAGATATTCGGGAAATGTTTCATCATCATACACATCCGTATGAACTGGATCCGCATACGCCTTTATATTTCTAAAATTCTCTGTTGCCGTTACACTACCATCTACCAAAATATCCCAGTGAACCACATTACGCGTTATATCCGAATTCCATGAATACACAAATTGATAATATGTTGGTTCTGTATTCATCGAAAATGTTAATGTACCCACTATATCATCACCCGTCCACAACTTTGTTGATGTATTATTATCTATTATCGCATTCAATAATGTCGCCCCCTCCGTTCCTGTTCTATTATCTACGTTAAAACTACCACTTGTCAAATTATATGAAAAATCTGTTACGCTAATTGAATTCTCACTACCATCAAAAAATTTGATTTCAGAAAAATCAAAACCAGTACTGTATTTTATATCGAGAACAATTGTTGATGTCATATCTTATATATTACATATATATATTCAAGTTCTCAATTTGGATTTGTTAGTACATTCGTTCCATCATCTACCACTATCTTTATTTGATACACTCGACCTCCTATAGGAGATACATTCGTCGCCAAATGTTGTTGAGAACTTGGATTTATTTTTACTATATAATTTATTGTATCCCCTTCTAATATCGGCAACGAAAATACCCCACTCGCATCCATCACAAGATCATTAAATCTTTCTATATTTTCATCCAATAATTTATTCATCATTATATAACACAGGTTCTCAATCGACCCATTCTCTTTTGTTGTCGCCTTTAATCCCGTAGAATTATCCACCACATACCCCGTCTCTAACGCACTTGTTGATGTCGCCGCATATTTCCATAAAGACGCACTCACATCTTGTTGATACAAACTCTCTCCCAAATCATCCAAATCATCCAACATCTGCGACATATTATTAAACATAAATACACCGTTTATACTATTAAATAATTTCGACGCCAAATATCTTATAAAATCGTGCTTCACCAACATCTTGTCAGGTTCTCCTGTATCCACTATCGGATTCCATGACAACGCCTGGTCCAACATCCCATTTACTGGATTCAGCAACGTTCTTGAAGGCCATTCATCCATATGTATATAATAATGTAAATCCACACTCGATATATCCGAAAAATCTACCGACTCTGTTCTCGCCTTGAATACTTTCTTAATATCCTGCTCCGATATATAAAACACCGCCGCAGCACTCACATCAAATAATCCCGTAGAAGAATTCAAAGCATACAAAGTAAAATCCGTCGATGACATTATATTATAAAATAATGCCATTTTTTATTTTTAATCCGTTGGTGTCGTGTTCTCCGTTAAACCATCATCTATTATTATTACTATCTTATACACACGCCCTCCAAACTCATCCACACCCGTCAAGCCATTCTGTCCTGATGCTGGTAATACTGTATATGTATATGTGATCGTATCTCCCTCTAAAATCGGAACTGGGAATAACCCATCCGCATTCTTACTCAACGATTTAAACCGACTCACATTTTGATACAACAATTGCTGGAACAATTCTCTACCCACGTTCTCATTCGTTGTTAATTCATCCGTTGTCGCATACATATCAAACGAAGCATCATATACATATTTATCCGTTTCTATTGTCGGGTCCGGATTTGTCGATGAATATTTCCATAATACTCCACTTATATCATTCTGGAATGAATTATCACCCATAGTATTCAAGGTTGTTATCATCTGCTCCTCATTATTAAACAAATCTGTTCCCTGTACCGAACCAAATAATTTCAACGCCAAATATCTTATAAAATCATGCTTTATCAACATCTTATCTCTCTCATCCGTATAAAACAACGCCCCCGTCGATTCACCGTCATCCAACATCGCATTTGACGGATTCAACGCAAAGTTCTCCGGCCACTTGTCCATATGCGTGAAATACTTCACCTTACAATTACTCAAATCTTCCAAAGAACCATCCAAATCAATCGTAAACACCTTCTGTATATCCTGTTGAGACATGTAGAATATCGCTGTCGCATCAAATGTCACTATCTCATCTACATTTATTCCGTCGAATGTTGTCGCCAACTCCGACATCGTATGCGAACTCGAGAACCTTTCTATCTCGAAATTTATTCCCGCCGCCAATATCTCCTCTTCTGTATATCCTCCAGCCAATATCAACGCATCACTTATTCCTATTGCCTTCAAGTCTGTCACCGTATATCCCGCCTCTCGCAATTGAGCCACCGTAAATCCTAAATCATATATGGGTCTCAAAGAAAATGCTGCCTCCTTCAATTCCGACACCGTATAATTCAATAAAAATAACTCGCTCAAGGTATACCCTATCGACTTCAATTCTGTCGCAGTATATCCCGCCGCCTTCAATTCTGTCCCCGTATATCCAGCATCGCTCACCTCTTCTATTGTCACTCCCGCCACTTGTAATTGGTCTATCGTATATCCCGCTGTTCTCATGGAACTCACAGAATAACCCCCGTTATACACCTCTGTCGCCGTATATGCCGCATTATACAACTGCGTCGCAGTATATGTCGCCACTCTCAAACTCGATACTGAATAAACACCCTTCAAATCTCCCGCTGTATATCCTACCGCCTTCATCTCTGTTGCCGTGTAATCCACCGAGTATAATTGCGCCACACTATATCCCGACGTCTTGATTTCTGCCAAAGTATAACCCGCATCTTTTACCGAATATATCAAATACCCCGCTGTGTATAATTGCGTTGCGGTGTAACTCGCCACATATAATTGTGACGCCGTATATCCTACACTAAACAATTGTGTCGACGAATACCCAGCAGCCTTCATCTGAGTCGCCGAATATCCCGCCAATTTCAATTCCGCTACAGTATAACTATACGGCAACAACTCCGTCGCACTATATCCCGCCTGATATATTTCCGATAATGAATATCCTCCCACTATTATTTCACTCAAAGTGAATCCTCCCGCCTTCAATTCCGTCGCTGTATACCCCGCTGTATTCAACTGTGTCGCACTATATCCACCATCATGTAGTTCTGTTGCCGTATATCCCTCCGCCTTCATTTCTGTTGCTGTGTATCCCGCTGTTCTCAAGTCACTCACACTATAATCAGCAACCTTCAACTCCGCCAAAGTATATAAAGCAACCTTCAACTGTATTGCCGTATATCCGGCCGTCTTCAATTCCGTCGCCGTAAAAGACGCCGCCTTTAACTCTGTAGCACTATATCCCGCCACCTTTAGTTCACTTGCCGTAAAAGACGCCGTCTTTAGATCACTCGCACTATATCCACCCACCTTCAATTGACTCGCCGTATACAAAGCCGCCTTTAGATCACTCGCCGTAAAAGCCGCCGCATTCAATTCAGTCGCCGTGAATCCAGCTGCCTTTAATTCCGTCGCCGTAAAAGACGCCTCTTTTAGATCACTCGCACTATAGCCTACTGCCTTTAGTTCACTTGCGTTATAAGACGCAGCTTTCATCTCTGTAGCACTATATCCACCATCCTTCAACTCTTGCGCTGTATATCCTTCCGCCTTCAACTCTGTCGTCGTGTATAAAGCCGTCTTCATTTCCGCCGCTGTATACCCCGCTGTCTTCAACTCTGTAGCAGTATATCCTACCGCCTTCAACTCTGTCGCCGTGTATTCCGCCGACTTCATTTCCGTAGCACTATACCCTCCGTCCTTCAACTCTTGCGCCGTATATCCCACCACCTTCAATTCTGACGCCGTATAAGACGCCGTCTTCATTTCCGCCGCCGTAAATCCCGCCGTCTTCAATTCACCACCCGTATATGATACAACACGCAACTCCAAAGCACTATATCCCGCAGCCTTCATTTCCGTCGCCGTGTATCCCGCCTCTTTCAACTCTGACGCCGTATAACCAGCAGTATTCAATTCCGATGCTGTATAAGACGCCACCTTCATTTGTGTTGCCGAATATCCTGCCTCTTTCAATTCACTCACCGTATACAAAGCCGTCTTTAACTCTGACGCACTATATCCAGCACTATACAACTCTGATGCCGTATATCCTCCCGCCTTTAACTCCGTCGCAGTATACCCAACCGCCTTCATCTCTGTTGCTGTATATCCACCACTCTCAATCTCTGTAACCGTATATCCAGCAGTCTTTATTTCAGTCAAAGTATACCCAGCAGTTCTCAATTGTAACACCGTAAATCCTTCCGCCTTTAATTCTGTCGCTGTATATCCCGCACCATATATTTGCTGTAATGTATATCCTCCAGTTCTCAACTCTTGTCCTGTAAAACTCTCCGCCTTCATTTCCGTCGCCGTATATCCCGCCTCTTTCAACTCTTGGGCCGTATATCCCGCGGTTTTCAATTCTGACAAAGTAAAACCCGCCGCCTTCGCCTGTGTCGCACTATACCCTCCGGTTCTCACTTCTGTTGCCGTGTACAAAGCCGTCTTTAATTCTGTCGCCGTATAATTCTCGGCCTTCAAATCTTCCGCAGTATATCCCGCAGCCAATATTTCACTTGTTGTATAAGACGCCGTTTTCAATTCCGCCACACTATATCCACCTCCTTGTAATTCCGAAGCAGTATATCCTGCCGCCTTCAACTCCGTAGAACTATATCCCATTTCTTTTAATTGCGCCGCCGTATATCCTGATGTTCTCATACTCGACAACATATTTGACACCGAACATACATTCGTATATTTAAATCGGTTCTCACCACCCATATATCCATTATTCAAACTATAATAACTTATTTGTCCGAAATCCCCCAATATTTCCAATACTACCGTACCCGAATGTGACTGTGTTGTTACTCCCTCTATAGTCACCGAACCATGTGTCGCGGTACTACTTTTTACATTCACCAAAGAAGCATCATCTATTATAAACGATATCGGATAACTCGACGATATTCCCGTGAATGTATATTCTCCATCACTTACACCAACCAACTCATTCGCATCATATATCACATCATCAAAGACGAAATTTCCATTTATTACCGTCACAGCATTATCCGATGACAGACTTAGACATACCGTTGTCTGGTCTTGGAATACATCACTCGATACTGTTACTGTCGAATTCGCGATTTCCGTCTGTAAATTACTCGATGTAACTGTTGTATTCGCCAAATCCGTGTTCTCGACATAATTCGCTAATGTTATCGATGCCTTTTCTATATCTTTTATACTGGTCTCAAAATCACCACTAGACTCATTATCTATGTAATTCGATATTTCCGTACTTATTGTTACAGCATTCGTTACTATACCACTATCCACATTTGTTATTACACCACTTATTATCGAACCTATTGTTGCCGAATCCGTGAAATCGATTGTTCCGCTCATGTCATATATAACATTTATTATTGATTCGAATGTTTGATCGTTCGTTTTTGTCCCATCTACCGACTGTAATACTCCTGACAATATATCACTTATAGCAAACACTTTCAACGCCGCCTTCATTATCGTTATATTCCCTTCTGTAATATAATCCGTATCCAAATCATTCTCTGATATATCCAATACTGTTGATACTATCGTATTTGATTCACTTAATATTGTATCTATATTCGCAGACGAATCTTCCGTATATTTTGTTTCTATTATTCCTGCGGTGATTGTCGATAAAGATGATATATATAACAACGTATTTGACACCGACGAATTATCCTTTGTTGCTATTGTCGATAATGTCGTATTCACCGTCTCATTTGTTATTATATCTACACCACCCGCCAATAATTCTATCTTGTATATGTCCGGCAACAAGTTCTCCGATATATCCAACGACCATTCTCCCGCGCTATCCGTATTAAATGTTGCTATTACCGTTCCATTTGATAAATCCACCAATTGACCACTCGCATCTCGAATGTAACCGTCTATCGCCGCACCACTTATCTTAAACTCTATTTCTGCCTCTTGTGCTGAATATCCCGCATCCAATAAATTCTGTTTTGTATATCTTCCTTCCTTCAATTCTGTTAATGTATATCCCACCGACTTCAATTGACTCGCTGAAAACAAACTCGACTTCATTTCCTTCGCATCATATCCCAAAGTTCTCAAAGACGCTGTCGATATTGACGCATTTCGCAACTCCTTCGCACTATATCCTCCCTGTTTCATTTCTAACCCTGTAAATCCGGCTGTCACCATCGAACTCGCACTATACAATCCTTCCCTCATCTCTCTTACTGTATATCCCTCTTCCTTTAATTCTGTAGATGTATATGCCGCTGTCTTCATCTCGCGCGCTGTGTAATTCGCCGTCTTCAATTCCGTCTTTGAAAAACTCGCCGCCTTTAATTCTGTAGCATTATATCCTCCCGTCTTCAATTCTGTAGCATTATATCCTCCCGTTTTCAACTCAAATACCGTGAATCCTTGGGTTCTCAAATCCGTCGCCACAAATGCCGCCGCCTTTATTTCCGCTACTGTATATGCCGCCGCCTTTATTTCCAACGCCGTGAAACTGACATCTTTCAGTTCCGTCGCTGAGAACCCCGCCTTCAAATCACTCGCTGTAAATCCTTCCGTCTTTAATTCCAAGGCCGTGAACGACGCATCCTTCAATTCACTCGAACTATACCCTCCCGTTTTCATTTCCAAAGCCGTGAAACTGGCATCTTTCAATTCCGTCGCTGTGAACCCCACCTTTAAATCACTCGCCGTGAATCCGTCTGCCTTTAATTCTATAGCATTATAGGAAGCATCCTTGATTTCACTCGAACTATACCCTCCTTCCTTTATTTCCACCACACTATAACTAGCATCCTTCAATTCTACCGCACTATACGCATCCTTCATTTCCGATGCTGTGAATCCATCCGACTTCAATTCCACAGCTGTGAATGAAGCATCCTTGATTTCCGTTATCGAGAACCCTCCCGTCTTTATTTCCAAAGCCGTAAAAGAAGCATCCTTCAATTCTACCGCATTATACGCGTCCTTCATGTCCGACGCTGTGAAACCCTCCGACTTCAATTCCACAGCCGTGAATGAAGCATCCTTAATTTCCGTTATCGAGAACCCACCCGTCTTTATTTCCAAAGCCGTAAAAGAAGCATCCTTTAATTCTACCGCGTTATAAGCATCCTTCATCTCCGATGCCGTAAATCCCTCCGACTTCAATTCTACAACCGTGAATGAAGCATCCTTGATTTCCGTTATCGAGAACCCACCAGTCTTTATTTCCAAAGCCGTAAAGGAAGCATCTTTCAAATCTATTACCGCGAATGAAGCATCTTTCAATTCCGTCGCATTAAATGAAGCATCTTTCAATTCAATAACACTAAAACTAGCATCTTTCAACTCTGTAGCATTAAATGAAGCATCCTTCAACTCTATTACAGTATAACTAGCATCCTTCAATTCCGAAGCATCATACGCCTCCTTCAATACCGACGCTTCAAAACCTTCCGTTTTCAATTCCACCGCCGTGAATGACGCATCCTTGATTTCCGTTATCGAGAACCCACCAGTCTTTATTTCCAAAGCCGTAAAGGAAGCATCTTTCAATTCCACTACTGCGAATGAAGCATCCTTCAATTGACTAACATTAAATGACACATCCTTCAACTCTGTCGCATTATATGACGCATCCTTCAACTCATTTACACTAAAACCCGATGTCACCATATCCGTCAAAGCTACACCACTATTCTTTAATTCTGTAGGTGTATAATCCATTTCCTTCAAATCTGTTACATCATAACCACTCGATATCAATACCGATACTGTTAATATATCCGAAACCGATTTCTCATCTTCCATCGATTGTTGAACTAATGACGCACTATCCGTTGTTGTTCCATTACCCAATTGACCATAATTATTCAATCCAAAACCATATATTGTTCCATCCGTCATGATCATTTTCATATAATCCGCATCACATACAACTTCTTCCACTTCCTTTCCTGATGTATTTGACACTTCTGTTAAAGTTGTCCTATCAGTAGTATCTCCGTTTCCTAATTGTCCGTATGTATTTTCACCTGTCCCATATACTGTTCCATCCGTCATTTTTACTATTACAAAATACTTTCCACATACTATTTGACTTGGTGTTTTGCCCGTATTATTGGTCATTTGTGACGACAAACTTGTTCGATTCGTTGTATTTCCTATTCCTAATGAACCACTATTGTTATAACCCGTTCCATAAATTGTTTTATCCGTCATAAATGCGAGAAGGAACGATTCATTTGATATTATAGATTCAACCGTTTTACCCGTATTATTTGTCACTTCTACCATCGTCGAAGCATTCGTCGTATTTCCCGTCCCTAATTGACCATAATTATTATATCCTGTAGCATAAATCGTGTCATCATTCATCAGAATAAATGTATTGCTTCCATTCACCTGTATGTCCTTTGGTGTCGAAGACGAACTATTCGTCATTTCTACTATCGTCGACCTATTTGTCGTTGTACCATCTCCCAATTGTCCAAAAGAATTCGAACCACAACCATATATTGACCCATCTCTCATCAATAACATGGAAACATCTCCTTTTACATATATTTGAACCGGTATTTTTTCCGTGCTATTGAGAACCTCCACAAGAGTTGTTCGGTTTGTCGTTGTTCCATCTCCCAATTGACCATACGCATTTCGTCCACAAGCATATATCGAACTATCCTTCATCAACAAAACATTATGATTTGCTCCACATTCTACCTTCTCCGGCGTCCTTCCTGTTGTATTTGTCATTTTTACCATCGTCGTCCGGTCCGTCGTTGTTCCATCTCCCAATTCACCATTCGTATTGTATCCACAACCATATACCGTTCCATCTGTCATCAATATTATCGTATGACGCTCTCCACAACTTATTCGTAATGGTATTTTTCCTGTATTGTTTGTCATTTCCACCATAGTCGTTTGATTTGTCGTATTTCCATTTCCCAATTGACCATAAGCATTATAACCACAACCATATATCGTACCATCCGTCATTAATATAATTGTTCTATCATTTTTGCTTATTGTTTGGTGAATGAAAGAATCATATGTTTCTTTTATTTCTTCGGCAGAGAACCCGGCGCTTATAATATCGGTTGTTGTAAAACCCGCAACATTCAATTCTTCTGCTGTTATTCCTACTGATTTCAATTCTGATGCTGTGTACCCGATTTCTTTCAATTCATTTGGATCAACCGCCGCAAAGGTTATTTCGGTCAAACTATATCCTGCGTCTTTTAATTCAGTTGCTGAGAACCCGCCCAATTTTAATTCGACTGTATCAAAAGATACATCCTTCATTTCCAAAGTACTGAATGAAGCATCTTTTAATTCTGTTACTGAGAACCCAACCGTTTTCAACTCATTCAAAGAAAAATCGGTTTTCAATTCCGACGCTGTGAACCCCGCTGTTTTCAATTCTGTAGAATTAAATGATACATCCTTCAATTCAGTTGACGTAAACTCGGCCGTTTTCAATTCTGTTACTGAGAACCCAACCGTTTTCAACTCATTCAAAGAAAAATCCGTTTTTAGTTCCGATGCTGTGAACCCTGCCGTTTTCAATTCCGTAACATTAAAGGATACATCCTTCAATTCCGTTGATGTAAATTCGGCTGCTTTCAACTCCACCAAAGTAAATTCCGCCGTTTTCAATTCATTCAAAGAAAAATCCGTTTTCAATTCCGATGCTGTGAACCCAGTTTTCAATTCACTCGCACTATATCCAGATGTTTTCAATTCATTTATTGTAGTCAAGTCTGACAAACGACTTATGTTTAATGGAGTCAAATTCATTTCTGCGAATGATAACTGGGTTGTCGTATTTCCTATACCCATTTGACCATAATTATTGAGACCAGCCCCATAAATTGTTCCATCACTCATGAATACAAATATTGAATGATTTCCATGTAATAATTCTGTTGGCGTTTTTCCAGTTGTATTTGAATATTCTACCAAAGACGAATTATTTGTTGTTGTTCCATCTCCCAATTGACCATATGTATTTGAACCCGCCCCATATATTGTTCCATCCGTCATTAAAAAGAATGTATTTGTAAAACTATTTATTACTTGTCTTATAGAATATGTTCCATTATCTATTATTTTTACTATTGATGATTGAGCAGTCGTATTTCCTATACCCAATTGTCCATATGAATTTCTTCCACATCCATATACATCTCCATTTATCATTTCTATTATTGTGCTATCTCCACACGATATTGTCTTTGGTACTTGTCCTGTACTATTCACCAATTCTACCAACGAACTATTTATCGTATTCGAATTTCCTGTTCCCAATTGTCCCGAGTTTCCTCGACCACAACCATATATTGTTCCATCTGTCATCAGTAACATCGAATGAGTATCACCACAAAACATCGCGTCCACCGTTTTTCCTGTACTATTTGTCATTTGTGTCAAAGTATTTCTGGTTGTTGTTGTTCCATCACCCAATTGACCAACAACATTCCATCCACAACCATATATCGTTCCATCATTCATTAATACCAAAGTATGATACAAACCAGTCTTTATATCTACAGGGATTTTTCCTGTGTTATTTGTTATAGAAGTTAATGATGTTTGAGTCGTTGTATTTCCTATACCCAATTGACCGTTATTGTTTCTTCCGCATCCATATAATGTTCTATCTGTCATCATTATTATCGTATGACTTCCTCTAGTAGAAATTTTACTCGGAATCTTTCCTGTGTTGTTTGTGACTTCTATTAGCGTTGATTGATTTGTCGTATTTCCTATACCCAATTGTCCATATGAATTTCTTCCACATCCATATATCTTGTTATCCTTCATTAATATAAACGGTACTTCATTACCTATTTCTATTTTATCAATCGTGTTCTCATAAATCGTCTTTATTACATCTATATCATAACCTACTGTTAATACATCCGAAAACGAATATTCTTCCTTTATTTCTTGAATCGTAAAATCATCCTTCACTTGTGTTATTGACATTCCCGCAGTTTTCAATTCATTCAAAGAAAAATCTGTTTTCAATTCTGTTGCCGTATAACTTATATCTACTAGGTCCTGTAATGTGAATTCCGATTTCAACTCTGATGGTGAGAACCCTCCTGTTTTAAACTCATTCAAAGAAAAATCTGATACTAATTCCGACGCTGTGAACCCGGTTCTCAATTCACTCGCAGAAAAGGATACATCCAACATGTCTTGTAGTGTGAATTCCGATTTCAACTCTGATGACGAGAACCCTCCTGTTTTCAACTCATTCAAAGAAAAATCTGATACTAATTCCGACGCTGTGAACCCGGTTCTCAATTCACTCACAGTAAAGGATACATCCAACATGTCTTGTAGTGTGAATTCCGATTTCAACTCTGATGATGAGAACCCTCCTGATTTTAAGTCAGTCAAAGAAAAACTCGCATCAATAAAGTCCGATACACCAAACCCTCCCGTTTTTATTTCATTTGTCGAGAACCCGATGTCTTGTAATTCGACTATATTCAAAGACGCATCTTTGAATTCGCTCGCTGTATAACCACCCGTTTTTAATTCACTCGCATTAAAACTTCCATCTAATAATTCGGTTGCCGTAAATCCTCCCGTCTTCAAAATCGAAATATTAAAACTCGCATCCTTGAAATCATTTGTCGCAAATCCTCCGGTTCTCAAATCACCTATCGTAAAACTAGCATCATACAACTCATTCAACGAAAAATCCGTCTTCAAATCTTCTACTGTATAATTTATCGCCTTCATGTCTTCTATTGAATATCCATTCGATTTCAATAAACTTGCCGATGGTTTGTTTACAGTTACTTCACTCGGTATTGTCATAGTAGATATTGTTGTATTATTTCCCAAACTACCTTTTCCTGTTTCATATATATTAACATCTGTTGTCGCAAGTATTGTATACAATCTCCCACAAGCAATCTTGTTTGGCGTTTTCCCCGTATTATTTGTTAATTGGGTTAACGTGTTTTCATTTGTTGTTGAACCGTTTCCTAATTGACCGTTTGTGTTGATTCCTGTACCATATATTGAACCATCACTCATTAATACAATCGTATGATTTTCACCACATGCAACTTGTGTTGGAGTTTTTCCTGTATTATTTGTCATTTGAACGATTGTTGATTTATCCGTTGTATTTCCTATACCCAATTGTCCGTAAAAATTTTGTCCACAACCGTATATTGAACCATCGCTCATAATAATAATCGTCCATTTATACCCGGTAATCACATCAGTAGGTGTTTTTCCCGTATTATTTGTCATCAATTGTATAGTATCATAAGTACCTCCTGTTGAACCATTTCCTAATCTACCATTACCAGGATTTCCTGCGCCATATATTGAACCATCACTCATCAATATCATCGTATGTTGATGATTCGCACTTATTTTTACAGGTGTCTTTCCTGTATTATTTGTTAATAATGTCAACGATGATTGTGTTGAACCATTTCCTACTCCCAAAGGTCCATAACTGTTATATCCTAATCCATATATTGTACCATCCGACATCAAACAAAATGTATTATAATAACCACATTCTATATCAATCACAGTTTTTCCTGTATTGTTTACAAATTCAATCAACGCCGAACTATTCGTTGTCGTTCCATCTCCTAATTGTTTGTAATTATTCCTTCCACAACAATATACTGAACCGTCAGTCATCAATATCACCGTATGATAATAACCACAATTTATTTTTGAAGGTGTCTTTCCAGTATTATTTGTCATCTCAACCAGCGAAAATGTATTTGTAAAATGTCCTATACCCAATTGACCGAATGTATTATATCCTATACCGAATATCTTTCCACTAGACATCAACATCACCATATGATAACCTCCCGACTGCATATCTGTTATTGACGTATTATATGTATCCAATACATCATCTAACTCATAATTCGCATTC
>Ga0181402_1000138_pt1 | contig 25496 bp, 40 predicted proteins | sample 25SPOviralmetaG_FD_130131 | JGI IMG/M metagenome (GOLD analysis project Ga0181402, IMG submission 130131) | Marine viral communities from the oligotrophic San Pedro Time Series (SPOT) site, San Pedro Channel, CA, USA - 25 SPOT_SRF_2011-08-17 | ecosystem: Environmental > Aquatic > Marine > Strait...
CTTCGTCTCGCCAGCGTAAATTATTAGAATCGCGTTTAAATGCATCTAAAATCGATCTTGACATAGTCACTGACTCCATATCTACATTGGATATACGCGTATTAGATGCGCAAATAGGCAACGAATCTGCGCGTGAATTAGGCCCACTTAAATATATGGCTGAATTAACAGGTCAACCAATGGCTACAATAGTTAATTGGTTTATGATATTAATTATATTCGTATTTGACCCACTAGCTATTGCAATGGTTGTTGCAGCTAATATGGCTTTTGCACATGTAAAGGGAGTTGCAAGAGATCCTAAAGATTATGAGGTTTATCAACCAAAAGTTATTACAAAAGAAATAATTAAGGAAGTACCAGTTGAAGTTAAGAAGATAGTTGAAAAAGAAGTAATTAAAGAAGTACCTGTTGAAAAAATTGTAGAGAAAGAAGTTATAAAATATGAAAAAGATCCTCGATTAAAATCAAACATAGTACAAAAAGCAATTACTCATGCAAAAAGAGCAGGGGAATTAGATTAGTTATATATGTATATGTAAATATAAAAATATACATTATGGCATTAAAATTAACAAGTGTAAAAGTAGCAGATAATTTATTTCAAGATTTTAAAATATCATCTATAAAATATAAATTTAACTTACAAAAATTAGTAAATAGAGCAGTACATTTATATTTAAATGATGAAGATTTTAGAAAAAAATTACACAATCATACCGACTTAACGATTAGCGGTAGTTTATAAATTTAAAAAAAAGGTTATATGAAAGAAGGTTATATCCCTAGGGATCAACGTAAAAAAATACTAATGCTTTCTGATGATATTCGTACATTTTCAGGTGTAGGATGTCAAGCAAGAAACATAATATTAAACTCAGCACACCATTTTAATTGGGTAAATTTAGGGGGAGCAGTAAAACACCCTAATGCAGGACAAGGGTTTGATTTATCTAGTGATGTTAATAATATAATGGGCTTATCAGATTCAGATGTTAAAGTAATAGCATCTGATGGATATGGAAATCCTAGTATATTAAGACAAATTATAACACAAGAAAAACCAGACGCAATAGTACATTTTACAGATCCTCGTTATTGGATTTGGTTGTATCAAATGGAAAATGAAATTCGTCAACAAATACCTATGGTATTTTATACTATATGGGATGATTTACCTTATCCAATGTATAACAGAAATTATTATCGTTCAGATGATATGTTATTAGGTATTTCAAAACAATCAGTAAATATTGTAAAAAATGTTTTAAAAGATTATCCAAAAGAAGATTGGGCAATAAACTATGTTCCTCATGGTATTGATGAAAAAAAGTTTTATCCTATTATAAATAATTTTGAATTTGAAGCATATAAAGAAAATATATTAGGAAAAAAAGAATATGATTTTGTAGTATTATGGAATTCAAGAAACATTAGAAGAAAAAATACATCAGATATTATTTTAGCTTGGAGAACTTTTTTAGATCAATTACCTGTAGAACAAGCTAAAAAATGCTTACTTTTATTAAAAACAGATCCTATAGATGAAGCAGGAACAGATTTACCTAAAGTAGTTGAAAATTTCTGTAACCCTGAAATTCATAAAGTATCTTTTATAACAGGAAAACTTGATGAAAAAGAAATGAATTTTATGTATAATCTTTCAGACGCTCACATGTTTTTTACAGACAATGAAGGTTGGGGATTAGGTTTAACTGAATCTTTAATGACAGGTAAAATGATTATAGCACCAGTACAAGGTGGTATGCAAGACCAAATGCGATTCGAAGATGAAAATGGTGATTGGGTTAATTTTTCAACTGAACACCCATCAAATGCAGATGGTAAATATAAAAAATGTGGTGAGTGGGCAATGCCAATATTTCCTAAAACACGTTCAGTAAAAGGTTCACCTTTAACCCCCTACATATTTGGAACTCAATGTTCAGTTGAAGATGGAGCAATTGCATTAATGAAAGTTTATAAAATGGGTCCTGAAGAAAGAACACGTAGAGGACTAGCAGGCAGAGAATGGGCTATGTCAAAAGAAGCAGGATTTACTGCGGAAAGAATGGGAGAACGTTTTATAGAAAATTTAAATACATTATTTAAAAATTGGAAACCTAAATCACGTTTTACAGTTACTAAAATAGATGATTCAACTAAACCTAATAACTATAATTCAAATCCAATTAGTTTAACACCAGAATTTATTAAAGAAATACAATCAATATGAAGCCAATATGCGTAGTATCGTGTCCAATTGACACATTTTCAGGTTATGGAGCAAGATCAAGAGATTTTGTAAAAGCTCTTATACAATTAAAAGATGAAGAGTGGGATATTAAAATTATGCCACAAAAATGGGGAGAAACTCCATGGAATTTTTTAGATGATAATAATCCATTAAGACAACGTTTTATAGGGGGGTTAGAAAAACAACCAGATATTTGGATCCAAATAACAATTCCTAATGAATTTCAATCAGTAGGTAAATCAGCTAATATAGGAGTAACAGCAGGTATTGAAACAGATATACTTCCTGGAAGTATGGTTGAAGGTATGAATAGAATGGATTTAACTTTAATTAGTTCTAAACATTCAAAACAAGTTGCTTTAAATTCAAAATTTGATAGAGTAGATTCTAATACAAATCAAAAAATAGGTATTACACAAGTAGAAAAACCTATTGAAGTTTTATTTGAAGGTTTAGATTTAGATAAATATAACAAAAAACCCCAAAATTCAGGATTACTTAAAGATGTAAAAGAAGAATTTTGTTTCCTTTATACAGGACATTGGTTACCTGGTAAAATAGGAGAAGATAGAAAAAACACAGGTTTAATGATTAAAACGTTTTTAGAAACTTTTAAAGGATCTGGTAGAAAAAGACCAGCTTTAATTTTAAAAACAAATGCAGTAAATTATTCTTTAATTGATAGAGAAGAAATACTTAAAAAAATTAACGAAATTAAAGATAAAGTAGAAGGTAATTTACCTAATATCTATCTTTTACATGGTGAATTGACAGATGATGAAATGAATCAGTTAAATAATGATAACAAAGTAAAAGCATTCGTATCATTTACAAAAGGTGAAGGTTATGGTAGACCATTAGCTGAAGCAGCAATAACAGGTAAACCAACAATTGTATCTAATTGGAGTGGACAAATAGACTTTATAAATCCTGAGTATAATATACTAATTGGGGGTGATCTTAAACAAGTACATAAATCAGCAGTAAATGATTGGATATTAAAAGAATCACAATGGTTTAATATAAATACAGATATAGCTAGCAGAGCTATGAAAGATGTATTTAAACATTATAAACAATATATTGAAAGATCACGTAAACAAACACAATATTTAAAAGACAATTGGAGTTTTGATAAAATGGTTGAAAAATTAGATAGTTTACTACCCAAAATAGAACCTATCCCTCAAAATGTACCATTAAAATTGCCAAAACTTAAAAAAGTAGGAACTAAAAAAGAAACATCAAAAGTAAAATTACCAAAACTTAAAAAACTAAATATATAATGAAACAATTAGGAGATAAATTAGTAAATAGTCCGGTTTGCAATAGTAACGCGTGTTATGAATCAGAATTTCAAACAGAAGATGGACCGATAAAAACATGGCTTTGTATGACTAGTGGTTATACTTCAAACACTACAATGACTTTAGACAGTGAAGGATTAAAACAAACTTTAGAATTAACAGCAGAGTTAATTAAAGATTTAAGACTAGATCTTGTACCTCCAGGGGGTGGTGAAAAATTAGCATGGTTCCCTACAGCAATTACTATGCCTGATAAAGGAATGGTATTTCCAGAACCTATTAAAGGTTCATCAACTATAAAAGGAAAACCAGATTGGGGTTGGACTTGTGTAAAAGCAATTCCTATTCCTAAAGACGAACAACATAAATATCCAGATCCCCGTAATCCAGGAACTTTTTATAAAAATAGAATGGATATGAAAAACCCTGCAAGGTTTGATAAAATGTGTTTTATGGATGCTGCTGAAGAATTAGGAATGTTTGAAAAACCATCAACCCCAGCTTTTATTATAGATGAAGATTAGTTATGCTATACCTGTTTGTAATGAACATATTGAGTTAGAAAAATTATTATCATTTTTACACGAACATATAGACGAAAATGATGAGATAGTAGTTCAATGTGATAAAGGGAATACTACACCTGAGGTTTATAAAGTATTAGATTCTTTAAATCAATCTTACATAGAATTCCCTTTAAAAGGTCATTTCTCAAATTTTAAAAACAATTTAAAAGAACACTGTACAGGCGATTGGATATTTCAAATTGACGCAGATGAATTACCACATGAGTCTTTAATTACAAATCTAAAGTCATTATTAAAAGTAAACACTAATACAGAAATGTTATTAGTTCCTAGAGTTAATACTGTAGAGGGTTTAACTCAAGAACACATTAATAAATGGCGTTGGAATGTAAATGAAAAGGGTTGGGTTAATTGGCCAGATTATCAAACAAGAATTATACAAAATGGACCTAAAATTAAGTGGCAAAATAAAGTTCATGAGCAAATAGTTGGGATATCTACAAAAGGAGCATTACCAATGGAAGAAGAATGGTGTTTATATCACCTTAAAACAATAGGAAGACAAGAAGCACAAAATAATTTTTACGATACATTATAATGGGAGTAGTACAAAAAATATTAGGAAAAGCAGAATTTAAAGATAATAAATCTGAATATTTTATGATAGAATTTAATAAAAATAATTGGATTCATATACAAAATAATTCTGTAAGAATTGAAATGACCTTAAAAGAATTCACTCATTTTGCTTCTTGTGTAATTGACAGTGCTAATAAATTAATAGAATATAAAAAACTATAACATGCCTGCTGGAGATATTAAAGTTTTAAAAAAAGCAATAGATGCAATATCTAAAGAAACAGATAAATTTGTTATTTTATCTACACATGATGATGTAGATATTGTAATTCCTAAAGAAAAAAAAACAAACTATAGTAGATTTATTAATAAAATTAGGCTTTAAAGGTTTAATAAATGAACCTAAACCCCATTGTTTATATTATGCAGAACACCATATCCAGTTTTTTTACCCAGATTTTTATGATAATAATAAGTGTCATATAGATTTACAAACAGGTTTATATTACAAGGGATTAGTCGCACAAAATGTATTAATACCCGTTGATTTAAAATTTCAAAATTACATTTATGATACTCGTATAAAAACAGATGATATGTTTAAATATATTCTATCTCCTGAGGCAAATATTGTACATACTGTTTGTAGAATAATTTGGGATAAGAAAAAAACACCTTTACATTATATAGAAAGATTAAATAAGTCAATAGATGAATGTGATTTTAATAAATTATCATATGCATTTGACATTGCCCTATTTAAATTTGGAAAAAAAGCATTAGAGTTAGTAAAAAATAGACAATATGAAAATCTATTTGAAGAATATATAACATATACAGATTATTAATATGGCTACAAACCCCGGAGTAATAGTTTTAACAAAAACACAATTAAGAGACACTCAATTACATCATAGATTAGATATTGAAGATAATATAGGAGAAGAAATGCATATCCATTATAAAAATTTTAGAATGGATTATACAGTTAGAGATTTTTTAGAATTAGCTAGAGCATGTGATAATGCTTTAACTAATTTACAAAAATATGAAGAAGGAGGTGATGATACTATAGAGATATATATTAAAGATACTGGTATAATTACAACAAAAGGTATAGATATTATACCTATTAAATCACTTAATAATAATGTTTTAGAAGATAATACTCCTATTAAAGATTATCTAATATGGAAAGACAGCGATCGAGGATTAGATTTATTTATTATTCCTAGACATGAACCTTGGATAGACTCAGATATTATTAACAATAAAGATACAGTTCAAAATATTTTAGATTATTCTCAATCTAATAATAAAATAGTTGAAATATTTAAATTAGATAATAATTTAATAGTAACTAAAAATTATAATGATTGGTATCCTTTTTTAATTAAATCATCAAATAATTGGTGGAATGAAGATATTTATAAAGCCAGACAACAAGCTTATTATAATAAATTTAATAATAAAAAAATAGCTATAGAATTTTATCAAGAAATAATCAACGAATATAAAAAATTCACAGAAGCAACCGGTTGTTATTTTTCAGATGTATTTCCTAATAATATATTAGTTAATAAAGATTATTCTGATTTTAGAATAATAGATGTGGGGTGTTTAAAAATAGGAGAACCCAAAATACCCTCATTCTCCCAAGTAATCACAGGAGATGCTGCAAATAATTTAGATTTTATAGATATAAATCATTTAAATGAAATTTGGAAATAATATAGCGTGTTTTATTCCTATAAAAGAAAACAGTCAAAGAGTAAAAGGAAAAAACTTAAGAGTCTTAGGGGATAAACCTTTATATAGACATATATTAGATAAATGTGTTAATATTTTCGATAATGTATTTGTAGACACAGATAGTAATTTAATTAAATCATATTGTAAAGATAATAATATTAGGGTTATAGATAGAATCCCTAAATTATTACAAGACTCAGCAAATGGAAATGATTTATTAGACCATTGGATAACTAAACACCCAAATTTTAAATATTACTTCCAAATTCATGTAACCTCTCCTTTTACATCAGAAGATACAATAAGAGATTGCGTTACGATTTTAACCACAAAAGAATATGACTCTGTTTTTACAGCTTACGAAGATAAAACATGGTATTGGTTTAATGGAAAACCTGTAAATTATGATCCTGAAAATCTTCCTAGAAGTCAAGATGCAAAGGGCCTTATTAAAGAAACTACATGTTTGTATGGTATAAAAAAACAACAATTTATTAATAAAAGAGCTAGGGTCGGTCAAAAACCTTTTATACAGTTAGTTGATTATCAAGAATCGTTAGATATTGATAATGAGCAGGATTTTGAATATTGTAACTTTTTAATAACAAAAAATAAATAAATGAGAAATATAGATTTCGAAAATATAGAACAAAAATATGATGATGCTTTAGTTTCTAAAGAATGGAAAAAATTTGAACAAGATTTTAAAGATAGTGATGATATATATATTGTAGCTAATGGAGGTCTTTGGGCTGTAGGTAATCATGCTGCGGATGATTGTACAAGATTATTTGCAAAAGCAGGTATTAGAAAAAATATATCAACAATGGAAAGTCAGTGCTTAATGACAAGTATAGCTAATGATTATGGATGGAATAATTTATTTGTATCATGGTTAGATCTACAGAAAAAAACAGGAGTGATGAGTGATAATCCTATGATTATAGGTCTTTCTTGCTCAGGTAATTCTAAAAATGTTATTTCCTGTTTACATTGGGCTAAAAAATATGGATATAAATCGGTTTTAATTTCAGGTCAAGAAAGCCAAGTATTACCTAAAAAAATAAACGAGGTAAATCTAAATTGTAAATATTTTCATACTGTAGAAGTGTTAACTCTTATATTATTTTATGATTTAATCCATGCTTGTGGTGCTCAATGTCCTTCTATTAAAGAAGAGATAGTAAGAAAAGGAGCTTCTGAACCTCTTAAAATAAAATATTAATGAATATACATGATAGACCAGCAACTATATTTTGTGATATAGATGGTACTTTAATTAAAGGAGTTCCTCCTAATGAATATGTTTTAAATGATTTTAAAGCTAAAATATTAGATGGTACTATAAATAAATTAATAGATTGGGAAAGAAAAGGATACAAAATTATATTAACTACAGGTAGAAAAGAATCTATGCGTAAACAAACAATAAAACAATTACAAGATGTAGGAATTATGTATGATTTATTGATTATGGGTTTAGGAAGTGGACCTAGATATTTAATTAATGATAAAAGACCTGAAAATGGTCAAGAAACAGCATTTGCAATAAATTTAAAAAAAGATAAAGGTATATCAAATATAAACATATGATAGATATTACACAAAAATTAAAAACAGAAATTCAACAATTTGATTCTTGTGAAGAAAGAATAGATCATTTAAAAGATAAATATAAAGGAAAAAAAGCAGTAATATTACTTACAGGACCTACATTAAATGATCATGATCATACTAAAATGAGGGAATTTTTTTCTAAAAGAGATGATTTAGTAATAATTCCTGTTAAGCAAGCTTATAATGTAACTTTAGAAACATCTGATTTTCATGTGATGAATAAATGGAATATAGATTCTAAAAATCCTACTAAATATAAAAATAAAAATACAATAGTATTTTGGAATGTAGCTAAATCATTTCAAGAAGATCAATTAAATGTAATTTCAACTAATAATCATCCTTGTGATGTTTGGATACCTGTTATTAATCCACCTTATATTACAAAAGAACAATCCATACAAGCGACTTGTAATTTTGAAATGTTTTGGGATTTAGGAAAAAAATATGAAACATGGTGGGGAACTTCAATAACATACTCAACTGCTATACCTTTAGCTTTACATATTGGGTGTAGAGATATAACTATAGTAGCTTGGGATTTAAAATTAACTCCCGAATCTGCAAATCATTTTTATAAAGATGAAAAACAAAATTTTAAAACAGTTCCTATTGATATACAAGAAGAACTTGAAGTAATTGAATCAACTAAAAAACTTTATGATTGGTTTAAAAATTTAGGTATTAAAATTAGAGTTTTATCTAAAGTTAGTCCTATAGATAAAAGAATAGAAAGAATTAATTCAATAGAAGATATATAATGGAAAATTTTGTAATATATGTTAAATCATATGCCCCCGACGTACAATCAACTAGAAGATTAAAAGAAAGTATAGATAAACATAATATAGAAAATGTACCTTTTTATGTTTCTTGTCCTAAAGAAGATATAAAATTATTTAAAAATATATTAGGAACTGAAGGGTATACTTTAATACCTGATGAAGATATTTATCAAATTAATAAAAAATTGTGGTACCCAGATCCTACTTTCCGCTCAGGTTGGAGAACACAACAAATAGTAAAAACCCATTTTAATACTTTAGGTATAACTAAAAATTATTTATGTCCTGATTCTGATAATTTTTTTATAAATGATTTTAAAAAAAGTGATTTTATGGCTACAAAGAACACAATCTATACTATTATGGTTGATGCTCCTTTACAAAATAAAATAAAAACAGAATTACAAAAAGGAACATATTATAAAACATGTTTTTATAGAACTGTTAAGGCAACTAGAAAAATGTTAGATAATACTGATTTAACAAAAATGTATGATTTTGGTCCTCCCCCTTATGCTTGGAATTGTCAAGTGTGGGGTGAAATTCAAGATATGGTTAAACAAAATGGAATGAATATGGAAGAATTTTTTATTCATTTTGAAAGATCAACATCTACTCCAAATTATAGAATGGCAGATGGAACACCTTTAAATCAAATAACAGATCCTATAGATTATGTTCATTTTGATGGAGCTTTACCTAGAGAAGCCGTGTTGTATGGAGAATATTTATTAAAATATAGAAGTATTAATATATATCCTACATCAAGTTGGTTTTTATCAGATGGAACACAATTTGCAAACGAAGAAAATCATTATATCTATGAAAAGGGAGGACCATTTATTAGAAAAGCTTTAGATCCTACATTTGTTAAAAAATATTACTTAGGTTTAGGATTTCAAGATGGTAGAACTTCTAAAATTTATATGCAAGATTCAAATGGGGGGTGGGAATCATACACATCTCCCAATGAATTAAATTGGAATGAAAAAAAAGCAATGGAATGGAAAGATAAAATAGAACAAATCCCTAATATTAAATACGAAAATCATATAAAACATGAATATGAAGGACAACACGATTAAAAACATAGTATTTATACCTAATATAAATACAGGAAATAATAGAAATACTCCTTACCATTATTCTATTAAAAGTTGGAAAAAATGGGCAAAACAATACAATGATATTGAAATTATAGAATGGGATGAACCAATAATGGACCCTAAACAATTTAAAATAACTTATCAAAGATATTGGGTCCATGATATACTAAAACATAATAAAGTAGAATATGAACAAGTATTACTAGTAGACGCAGATACAATAATTCATCCAGATTGTCCTAATTTTTTTAAAGAATCTAAAAATAAATTTGGAGTAGTAATTAACAATGGATGTTATGAGTGGGTAACAAGAAGTATTAATGATTGGGGTAATGGTTTATTCCCTAATAAACCAAAAATTAAACCTTGGAAATATTTTAATGGTGGTTTTCAAATAACAAATAAAGAACATATACCTTTTTATACTAAAGTTCAAGAATTTTATACAAAAAATATTGATAAAATAAATGAACTAGATCAAAAAATACAAGCAGGAACAGATCAAACGATAATAAATTATTTAACTCAACAAAATAATATAGACATAGAATATATGTCTGAAGCATATAATCTTCAAGATTTATTTAAAAAAAATCTTTTACATATACCAGGACATTCTTGGTTTTCTGATGAATTATTATTTTTAGAAGCAGGGTGGATATATCATTATAATGCTATACCTAGTTGGCCACCTAAATTTCAACTACAAAACAATAGAAATTTAAATTATTGGATGGAAAGAACATATAATGAATTATATAATGAAAAAAACTAAATTTGCAATAGGGTGTTTAGTACAATGGTATGAATGCGATATTATTGGAGAATATGTAGAATCACTACAAGAAGCTATAAAAGAATATAACGGTGAAATAATAGTTGATTTTACAATTTTTACAGGAGAACAATTAGAAAAATGTATAAGTGCCAAGAAAAAAAATGAATGTATTGAAAAAATAGGCAATATACTATTAGAATTTGATAATGTAAGATCTATTAATAAAATACATTCAATAGCTGATTACAGAAGAGAATTTAATGATCATTATTGTGAAATATCTGATGTATTAGTGTGGGGTGAATCTGATGCTTTATTACCAAAGCAAATGTTTATAGTATTAGATCAACTACATCAACAATCAATTAAAATTAATAACCCAAAATATTTAGCCTTCTTTGGTGGATGTAAAATGTGGGATGATAGTTGGAAAAATTTAGAACATCCTGATTTTACAGATAAACCTTTTATAGAAGGAGACACTAAAAATTGGTGGAGTTTGCGATATACAATGTCTAAAGATGAAATGAATAAAATTAATGACAAAACAGATGAATTAGATGTTATTACATTACCTCATCATAAATTTAATGGTTGTGGTTTAATTATATCATCTGAAGTAATAAAAGCAGGCGCAAATATACCTCGAGGGATGTTTTTTGTACATGAAGACACAGCATTTATGTATATGACTAATAAAATATTAGGAAACATACCACAATATGTAATTAGAAATATACTTTTAGTACATAACAGAAAACATCATAGTAAAAGATGTAGTGTAAAAGGTGAAGAAGGAATAGATCCAACAAATACAGGATTATTGCGAGATCAACATAATTGGTATAAAAAAGCTTACGAGTATAGTACTCAAAATTTAAACAATTTATTTAATCCTAATTATAAATTTAAAACTTGGAAAGATGTCTTATAATGTATTAGCAATAGGAGCTCATCCTGATGATATAGAATTTGGTTGTTTTGGTGCTTTAAAAAAACACAAAGACCAAGGCGATAATGTTACTTTATTAGTAATGACACAAAGTGATGTTAAAGATGCCCACACAGGTAGAGTAACAAGAAACTCAGATATAAGTAAAAAAGAAGCAAATGAAGCAGCTAGATTATTAGATGCCGAATTAATTTTAGGACCTTTTCAAGACACTAAAGTACCTTTTGATTCAGAATCAGTTAAATTTATAGAAAATATAATAAAAGAAAAAGAAATCAATTGGGTATATACACATTGGGCTGGAGATACACATCAAGACCATATTAATACTTTAAATGCTACTATGGCAGCAGCTAGATTAGTAAAAAATGTATTATGTTATGAACAAGTACCTTTACCTAGAATGACAACAACGTATCCTGTAGCAAATTATTATGTAGATATTACAGACACAATGGATTTTAAACTAAAAGGTTGTAATGCACATAAAAGCCAAATATATAAATTTAAAGAACACGGTTTTGATATGTTAGCTAATGTAGAAACTTTAGCTAAATTTAGAGGTAACCAATGTGGTTTAAAATATGCTGAAGCATTTAATATTTTAAAATTAGTTAATGTATAAAAAATATCAATATAATACAGAATCAGGTACTAAAGCTTTAGAAATAGCTTTAAAAACCCTTAAATCTAAAAAGGTTATAATACCTACATATACTTGTCAAGATATCCTTACAGCTGTATTAAATACAGGTTGTGAACCTATTATTATTGATTGTAATAAAAATTTACAAATAGATGTAGCTAATATTTTAAAAGTAATTAATAAAGCTGATACTATTATAGTACCTCATATGTTTGGAATACAAAATCAAATATCTCCCCTTAAAAATTTTAATATAAAAATAATTGAAGACTTAAGTCAGTGTCATGGTTTACCTGGGTTAGGAAATTACGCAGATATAGTTATAACTTCTTTAAATAAAAGTAAATGGTTAGATAAAAAAGGGGGAGGGTATCTTTGGACAGATAAACAATTAAATTTAGGTTTATCTAAAGATAAAATGTCAGACTGGGATATAGAAATTAAATATAAAAACAGAACAAACAGAGCAAAAGAATTATTAAACGCAGGTCTTGATTTAATAGGCAAAGATATACCTAATAGTTGGTTAAGAGGGATGTATATTACAGGTATTCCTACAAGAAGACCTTATATTCCTTTACATGAAATATATGGAAAATTTGATTGCCCAATAGTTGATTCATACAGTAATAAAATAGATTGGGTATCAATATTTGATTAATGAAAGTAGTATCAGTTATATTAGCACGTGGGGGTAGTAAAGGAATTTATAAAAAAAATATAATACCCTTAAAGGGTAAACCCTTAATATCATACACAATAGAGACATCATTAAACTCCCTTATTGAACAAACTTGGGTTAGTACAGATTGTGAAGAAATTAAAAAAACTTCTAAAACATTTGGTGCAAATATAATAGATAGACCATCTAATATTAGTGGTGATAACTCAAAATCAGAAGAGGCACTACTAGATTTTGCTAAACAAATTGATTTTGATGTTGTTGTTTTTATCCAACCAACTTCACCTCTATTAAATAGTACTGATATAAATGAAGCACTAGAAATAATGAAAAAGAAAAAATTAGATTCTATTTTTAGCGTTTATAAAGAACACTGGATACCAAGATGGACAGTAGAAGAAAAACCACATAATTGGGACATTAATAACAGACCAATGAGGCAAGATGTACCCGAACGTTATGTGGAGAATGGTGCTTTTTATATAACAACTAAAAAATCCCTATTAAAATCTAAACTTAGATATAGTGGAAATATTGGTGTTTATAAAATGCCTATGTTAAGAAGTTTTCAAATAGATACTTTAGAAGATTTAAATTTAATAGAAAAACTGTTATGAAAATAGCTATACATCAACCAGAGCACTTTCCTTATATAGGTTTCTTTCAAAAAATGAAAGAAGCTGATGTATTCGTTATTTTAGATGATGTACAATATACTAAAGGTAATTTTCAAAATAGAAATCGATTTAAAAATATAAATGGGGATGATGAATGGTTTACTATTTCTTTAGAAAAAAAACCACATCACAAACTTATAAAAGAAATAAAAACAAACGATACTTTAAATTGGAGAGAAAGAATAATAAAACAACTATACCATAACTTTAATAAAGATTTTAGTAATATATATTCTAATTCTAATTTAATAGATATAAATTTAAATTCAATTAATTATTGTAGACAAAAATTAAGTATAGATACACCTTTAATTTTAAGTTCTACATTAAATATAAAAACAAAAGGATCACAAAAATTATCAGACATATGTAACAAATTTAAAGCAACAGAATATATCAGTGGTCAAGGAGCTAAAAAATATCTTGATGAAAGTATATTTAATTGTAAAGTTAGTTTTTTTGAACCTAAAGTGACAAATTATTATACAACATTACAACATATATGAAAATAGCATTTTTTACAGAAGGAGGATATGAAGGGCAAGTACCTAGAGATAACCCAAACATGAGAACAGATCAAGCTTGGATTTGTGCTTTAAATGCTACTCATCATTGTGTATTTCATTTAGATAAAATTAATCAAAAATATGATGTAGGGATAATTATTATACCTAAAGAAAAAAATAGAGAACAATTAGCAAATCAAAATTATTCATTAATTAACAGAATACGTGAGTATTGTAATAAAATATTAGTAATGCAAGAAAGCACACATTGGGATTGGCAAGATGAATCTTTTAACTCAATGGTATGGTATTATAATCAATTAACAGAAGCAGATGGAATGTTATGTCATAATGATATAGATATATCTTATTTTAAAGGTATAACTAATAAACCTGCTTTTATATTTCCTACTTTAATGATTGAAGATAGTATAAAATTATCTGAATTTAAAGAAGATAAAGTATTTGTAGCAGGTAATTGGCATACAACTTATAGAGGATTTGATGCTTGGGTTGTAGGACAAGAGTTTGAATTACCTATGATAGGTTTTAAAAGTGGAAAATTTAAAAAAGGAGAAGAAAATAACGGTATTGATTATTTACCATGGATGGATTGGTCTAATTTTATGTTTGAACTATCTAAATGTAAATATGGAGTACAGTGTTATCAAGCTTCAGCAGGTCAATTTCCTTTAAATTGTGCTTATTTAGGAATACCTTGTATAGGATATGATGATATTAATACACAAAAAGATTTATTTCCTGATTTAAGTGTAAAAAGAGGAGACATAATATCAGCTAGAAAATTAGCAAATAAATTACAATCAGATAAAGATTTTTATGAAATGAATGTAACAATGAGTAAAATGATGTATAACGAATTATATAAAGAAGATAAATTTTTAGAAAAATGGAAAATAATAAAATCACATTTGTAATACCTAGTAGAAATAATTTAGAATTTTTACAGTTAGCTTACAAGTCTATAAGAGACTTAAAAACAAAACACGAAATATTAGTATTAAATGATGCTAGTACAGACGGAACCCAAGAATGGATTGATAGTTTAGGAGATGATGACTTAATAGTATATCATAACCCAGGACCTGAACGTATTGGTATAGTTGGTATGTTTGATAAAGGAATCGAAATGGCAAGAACAGAAATAATAATGGCATATCATGCTGATATGATTGCTGCTCCTAAATTAGATGAAAATATATTAAAACATCTCAAAAAAGGTACTGTCGTGAGTGCAACACGAGTTGAACCACCTCTACACCCACCAGGACCAGAAAAAATAACAGTAAATTTCCATATAGGTAAAGAATGTGAAGCTAATAATTTTGATCATGAAGCGTTTATAGATTGGTGCTATAAAGTAGGATTAAAAGACACTAAAACAACAGAAGGTATATTTGCACCTTGGTGTATGTATAAAGAAGATTTTTTAGCTGTAGGGGGTCATGACGAATTATTTGCACCACAAAGTAAAGAAGACAGTGATTTATTTAATCGATTTCATTTAAAAGGATATAAATTTATTCAGCCATGGGATGCATTAGTTTATCACTTTACAAGTAGAGGTAGTAGATTTAATAAACATGCTGGAGGAGCTGCTGGTAAAAATTCAGAAGAATGGATACATACAACAACTAAAAACATGCGTAATTTTATTCGTAAATGGGGACACGCAGTAAAACATGATAGTTTAATGAAACCTATAATACCCCCTAAATATGATATTGGATTTATAATAAAAAACAGCGACATACAAGTATTAGCTGCATTAGAACCTTGGTGTAATACAGTATACGCAGATAAAGATATAGAAGCATATATAGATATAGAACAAGAAAATACTATAATTGATTTACATAACAAAGTAAAACCTTATGATAATGAAAAAAATAATGGAATATTTGTAGAAATAGATGGTAGTATTTTTTCACAACAAGATGCTCAAGTAATTGAAAATTTATCTTTAATAATTCAAGATAGTGGAGAAAAAGGAAAATTTGAAATAGGAAATTTAAAAGTAGATATAATCAATTTAGAAAAAGAAGTAATAAAATGATGTTTAAAAAAGCAATAGTAACAGGGGGAGCGGGTTTTATAGGCTCTAATTTAGTAGATAAATTAATTGATATGAATGTAGAAGTTCATATCATAGATGATTTATCAACAGGTTTTGAAAAAAATATAAATCCAAAAGCTATATTTCATAAAATAGATATATCAACAATAAACCCAGATTCAAATTATTATGAATTTAAAAATACAGATGTAATATTTCATACAGCAGCTTTAGCTAGAGTTCAACCTTCAATAGAAAATCCAATTCCTTTTGACAATGTAAATATTAGTGGAACTTTAAGAATGTTAATGTTAGCACATAAATGGGGGGTAAAAAGATTTGTTTATAGTGCTAGTAGTTCTGCTTATGGAGAAGTTAAAATAACTCCTACCCCAGAAACTCATCCAACAAATCCTTTATCCCCTTATGGCTTACAAAAATATGTTGGAGAACAGTATTGTAGGATGTTTAGTCAAGTATATGGTTTAGATACAGTATCATTAAGATATTTTAATGTATATGGTGATAAAATGTCTTTAGAAGGAGCTTATAAATTAGCAATTCCTATATTTGCAAACCAAATGTTAGAAGGAAAATCCTTAACTATAAATAATGATGGGGAACAAAGAAGAGATTTTACGTATGTTGGGGACGTTGTTAATGCAAATATATTAGCTGCAACAAATCCCGAAGATTTAAAAGGAGAATCATTTAATATAGGTCATGGAAATAATTTTTCAGTGAATGAATTAGCAGATATGTTTGGGGGTAAAAAACAATATGGAAATAAAGTAATAGAACCATTTGAAACTTTAGCTGATAATTCAAAAGCAAAAAATATATTAAATTGGAACCCCACAGGTGATTTACCTTCATGGATAAAAAAATATAAACAAGAATTAGGAATATAATGGAAAAATACATTTACAGAGGAAAATTAGAAAGAGTAGTTGATGGTGATACTATTGACGCACTTATAGATGTTGGATTCGACATCTGGATTAAAAAACGAATCAGATACAGTGGAATTGACACTTGGGAATCAAGAACCCGAGATTTAGCTGAAAAAGCTAAAGGTTTAGAAGCAAAAGCTAGAAATAAAGCTTTACTAATGGAAGTAAGTTCTAAGTCAGGATATTTTAGATTAAAATCACACGGTGTTGGAAAATATGGTAGAGTATTAGGTGAAATTTTTATTGAAGACGCTGAAGGTAAACAATATAATATTAATGAAACTTTAATTTCTGAAGGTCATGCTTACGTTTATGAAGGAGGTAAGAAAAAGGTATTCACCTCGTAAAATTTTTCTATATGTATAATAAAATCAAAGACATGTGGGGAATATTTAAAGACGACAACGAATGGAATGAAAAAAACGTAGTAGGTTTTATTGCGTTTATAGTAATGGTATGTTTTGCATTATTAGATCTAGTAACTGGTTATCTAGGTAAAGATTTAGTAATAAACGAAACTATATATGATTCATTTACTTGGGTAGTATTAGGTTGTTTTGGTATTGCAGGTTTAGAAAAATTCAGTAAAAAATAAATATGGCTAATTTAAAAATAGAACTAAGAGAATCAATTAAAATAAATGAAAATTTATATGATTCATATACTAAAACGACAATAACAGGTATAAATGAAGTATCAAAAAGAATAGTAACAGTTCCTACAACTGAATCTGAATTAATAGCTATGGCTTCTGCTTCTATAGGTGCTGGTACTTTTGCAGAAAAAGATGTAAGATATATAAGAATTACAAATCAATCTCAAGATTTTCCACTTATGTTAACTTTAAAAAATGAAAATAATAATGAGTTTATATATAAATTAGATAAAGAATCTTCTTTTATATACACAGGAGAAAGAGACTTTATAGGAAAAGGTATTCATTATTCAGGATCAGGAGTTATAAATTCATTAGATGCAGCGGATAATGTTATAACAGGAGTAGATTCTAGTTATGAAAATTTAGGAGACTTAGTAAATATAACAGCTATGGCCTCAGGATCAACTCAACGTATTACATCAGGTAGTGTTGGTTCTGGTAGTAAAGTACAGTGTAATGTTGAGTTATTTGTAGCATCTATTTAAAATATAAAATATGAAGTGGAAAGATATAAAAAATTTAATTAAAGAAGAACTTAAAACAGAAAGCACATCTTCTTTTGAATTCCCTGGAGGTGGAGGAGGTCCTGCACCAACACCAATAGCAGGTGCAGGAGGTGATAAAATAAAACCTATTTCTAAAAAAAAGAAGCTAAAAAAAGAAGCTTCAATAACAGCAAAAGATACTAAATTTAATTTACGTACAGGTGTAAATAAAAATCCAACTAAATTAGGTATTAAAATTCAATTTGAGCCTGCTTCAGGGTTAGAAATGGATAGAGATACTAAAAATGCTTTAGAAATATCTTTACAAGAAAATTTAAATGATAGTTTAAAACAATATGGTATTCAAGTAAGTAAAGATACTGATGTACCTAGACCTAATGTTATTGGTTTTTTTATACCACTATCACAAGTTAAAAATTTAATAGTAGAAGCCTTAGGTGGTAAAACAGAAGAACCTCAAGTAGCAGCTCCTGAACCTGAAGCACCTACACAACCTGCGCCTGAAGCACAACCATCACAGCCAGCTCCACAAGCACCTACAGCTGAAGAAATGATAAATGAACAACTACTACGAGAAATGAGAGTTCGTGATTTAAATGAAATTTCTAAAGTAGTAAATAAAGATGATTTTTATGGGTTTGTTAATGCGGGTAATAACGTTGTTCGTGCTTTAGAAGAATCAGGTAAATTTACAACAGAACAAGCTAAAAAATATTTGGGTTACTTAGTAAAACATAATATAATGTAATTATGACTAGAAAAATACCCATCATATCTCTAGAAGATTTTGAAGCGAAAGCTAAAAAACCACTAATGATGAAAACATTAGTATCAAATATAGCTGAGGGTATAAAAGATAATTTAGAATCAGTTAACGTAGCAGAAATAAAAAATCACGATATAATATTAAGTGTACCTAAAACTGAATGGAAAGGAGGTTTAAAAAATGCTATGGAATATTATATTGAAAAAGAAGAGTATGAAGAATGCTCTAAGATAAAAAAATTAATAAAAAGGTTATAAAATGACAGTTTATGCAATGGCTCTTAAAGAGTCAAAAGATTCAAATGGAATCGTATTTAAAACAAATGCTCCATCATTAGAAGCAGCTCAAGAATATTTTAGAAAATTAAAACAAATGTCTAAAAAGGACTTTAATGAATTATTTATAGTATCAGAAATTAAAAGATAAAATTATGAAAACATGTTATACAAGAGAACAAATTGAAACTTCTGTTAAAGAAAAGGGATACAAATGGTTTGAAGATAATAATAATAAAGGATACGATGTTAATATTGTAGGAGTTAGAAATTCAAAAACAAATGGTCGAGTAACAAATGCATTTGATGATTGTATGACAATATCCTATAAAGTAGAAGGTGAATGGAAATTTCATTGCTTTCCTTGTACAACAGACCCAGGTACACATTGGGTTGAAAATGTACTAAATGATAGAGGTGTTGCAATATTAAAACCAGGTCAATATAGAGGTTCACATAAGTTAAGATTACATCAAGGTAAATATTTAGCATTAGGTCAAAAGAAACCAATGAGTATTTATAGAGATGCTAATTTAGATGGTAAGTATGATTTAATAGAAGAATCTGTAAGAGAAGAATTAATTGGAATTAATATTCATAGAGCAACAGGTAGATCAGGTGGTAAATCTACAAGAGTAGATAAATGGTCTGCAGGTTGTCAAGTAATAGCTGACAATGATGATTGGCATGAATTTTTAGATATATGTCAAGCAGCTAGAGAAATACATGGTAATTCTTTTAGTTACACTTTACTTGAAAGTAAAGATATAGCGTAATAAATAAAAGGTTATGGCAAAAAAAGATGAAGTTAAACACATCAAAAAACAGATAGAAGAAATTCTAGGAGCTAAAAGTAATCTTAGAGAAAAAATTCATACAAAAAAAGACCAAGAAAAACAATTGTTTTGTGAAGTACTACAAAACTTACAATTTGTAAATAGTAGAACTTTAGGTATGAAACATGATTATAAAGTTAACTTTATGGATTATGATGATCCTTTTTATATAACTATAGAAAATTTATTTCAACTACATTATACTCAAGAACAAAGAAATTTAATAAATTGGTGGTTATATGATAAATTTTTACCTACCGGAGATGTCTTAGTACTAACAGATACTAAAACAGAAGAAATAATACCCTCTGATACTCCAGAAGATATTTGGGATTTAATTATAGAGATTAAAGAAAAAAATGCGAAAAAAAATCCTAAGTAAAACAGATATTGTACGTGCTATGAAGCACACAAAGTCAAACATGGCAGCAGCTCGTTTTTTAGGTTGTTCATATCCTCATTACAAGCAATATGCTAAACTCTATAAAAATAGTGAAGGTAAAACACTATTTGAAGCACATTTAAATAGACAAGGTAGAGGTATTTCGAAACATCTATACAAAAAAAAAAGTTTGGCTCCCATCATGGACATCTTGGAAGGAAGAGTAGACATTTCAAATTACAAACCACAAGAAATAAAAGAAAGACTAATACATGAATCTTTAATAGCAGAAGAATGCAATAGCTGTGGATTTAACGAACGTAGAGTGGTTGACTATAAAGTACCATTAATATTAAATTTTATTGATGATAATCAAAAGAACTGGAAATTAGAAAATTTAGAATTGTTATGTTATAATTGTTATTTCTTAAATGTTGGTAACGTATGGAGTGATAACCAATTACAACAAATGGAAGATTATAACCAAAAGAATAAATTCAACAACGACCCTGAACCTGATTGGGAAATAGATGAATCCCATAAAGAACATTTAAAATCGCTTGGCTTATGGGAAGATGATTCGTACGATGAAAACGAATTAATATCTAAAATATGAGAGTAATTTTATGGATGTTGTTTTTTACCCTGTCTATATGGGCTATCTTAGGGTTAAAAAACTCAATAGATCAAGAAGAAATAAAAACACAAAACACAATAGATAGTTTACAGATGGTAATAGACAGTCTATATCATGAAATAGACACACTACAATGGGAAAACCAAATATGGGATTTTAACCTATCAAATAACACAGTTCATTTATTATCAGCTATAATACATGTTGAAAGTAGTAATAATGACTCAGCTTATAATTCATATGAAGATGCTGTGGGGTGTTTACAAATTAGGAAGACTATGGTTGATGATGTAAATAGAATATTACGTAGACAAAAATCAGACTTAAGATTTACATATGATGATAGGTGGTTAAGAGATAGATCTATAAAGATGTTTAGTATATATTGTGAGCATTATGGATTAACTACAGCCGAAGAAATAGCTCGATGTTGGAATGGAGGACCACGAGGAATGAGTAAACCTCTCACAGCAACTTATTGGAGAAAAGTGCAAGAAAATTTGGATTCTTAAAATACTTTTCGTACATTAATATCATAATTAAAGGGAAATTATGGATCGTCCAAGAAGTTTTTTAATCGAAAGATTACCTAAAAACAGTTACGGAGCTGAAATTGGGGTATGGAAAGGTGAATTTGCTAAATCTTTGGTAAGTTCTTTAAAACCTAAAATGTTATATTTAATAGACCCATGGGTATTTATAAATGAATACCCTGATAGATGGTATGGGGGATCTTCAGCTAAACAACAAGAAGATATGGATTTAATTTATTCTAATGTTGATGATATGTTTAGCAATAATAAAAACGTTAAAATACTTAAGATTTTAAGTGAAGAAATACCTAACTATATTAAACCAGATTCTTTAGATTGGACTTATATAGATGGTAACCATAGTTATGAGTTTGTTTTAAAAGATCTAAATATGTCTTTTGATATTGTTAAAGAAGGAGGACTAATAACAGGAGATGATTTAGCTCCTAATAATGGAGTAGAAAGAGCAATTAAAGATTTTTTTAAAGAAAAGGGAAATAAAATAAGTTTAGAATTTGCACAAGCTAGACAATTTATAATTAAAATAAATAAAAAATATGGGTAAAATGAAAGAAAAGTTTATGGAGGAACAAGAGCGTCTAATTAGAGAAGCAGTTGAAGCTTTTGTAGATGACGATTGGCAATATCAAGAATATCTAAATTCATTAGGTAAATCAATATCACAAAAAGAATCACAGGCAAACCATGACGCTTGGTGGGACAGTTTAACTGACGAACAAAAACAACAGTTATACAATGACAAAGAAGAAGTAGATGAAATATCTATAGAAGAAATGAATCACGATTTAAATTTTGGCAAATGAGAGTAAATAATATATCAAAAGAACGCTTTGAAAAAGCTAAAAAGAAAATCATTAAAAAATATCCTGGTGCTCACACTGTAATGGATCCTAATGGTCAATATTATGTTGCAACTAAAAATGGTCGTGACATAAATAACTTACAAATTGGTCAAACAATGAATGCTTATGATTTTGATGGTGAAGATGATTTGTATGGTTTCAATGCAGCTTTAAATAAAGTCACAATGATACCACATTCAAATACAGTGGTAGAAGCTTGGCTTAAAACGGAGGTAGCAATTAAATCATACCACGTTGTAAATAGAAATAGTAACAAATTCAGTGACGATAAAGTTATGAAAAAAATGGCAAAAGATTTTGAATAATAGTGTAGTAATAGGTTTATTATTATATTTTGTAACTCACATTATAATATGGTTTCAAGTAAATGGACAGTTTATTTGGACATGGGCTAAAGACCACCCATGGACTATGTCTTTATTAGGTTTTCCTATATCGTATGTTTTAATCATAGCCACAAAATATATAGTAGCAGGTTTTGATGGTTTATTATGGCCTGGTAGATTAGTAGGTTTTGGATCAGGAATGATTGTTATGGCTATTTTAACATGGTGTATATTAGGAGAAGGTATATCTACTAAAACATTAGTTAGTTTAGCTTTAGCAACTACCTTAGTATTTATACAAATTCTTTGGAAATGATTGCATCTAAAACTAGAAGTATACTAAAAACTCTTAGTTGGAGAATAGTAGGCACCTTGGACACAATGTTTTTAGGATGGGTTATTACGGGAGACGCAACAGTAGGTTTAAAAATAGGAGCATTAGAATTAGTAACTAAATTTGTATTATATTATTTTCATGAAAGACTCTGGTTAAGAAATAAATATGGTATTAAAAAATAATTGATTATTCCTCGTTAAATAAATAGGTTGTGTTCATTAAATAATTAAGGATTGGTATGAGGAGCCAATCCTTTTTTATATTTATAACTAGTAATAATATAACAAAATGTATACTCTTGGGATACCAAATAGACAAAAAAAGAGAACGTTAGGGTACTTAAAACAAAATTGGATAAATTTTGAAGTTAACCCTTCGATGGAAGGTTTTTTTGATATACACTTCCCTGAGTTAGATGAAGAAGGCTTTAAAAATATTGTTTATAAACTAAAACAACAAGGAGTAACAATAATAGGAGCTGATAGTCAATTAACAGAAAGAAAAATTATGAAATTAACAAAATTATTAGGTGAACAATATAATCTTGAAGATGATATGTCGTCACAAGGTTTTGAATCTGATATGGCAACAGACATTATTTTAGATTTAAAGAAAATGTTAAAATCATTTTCAACTAAAAGATATGATTCAGCTGAACAAAGATATCAAGAATATTATGATGAAATTCAACAATTAGTTGATGAATATGAATCCCAAATAGGCTCTGATAGTGGTGCTATGAGCGATGAAGATGCAATGCGCAGAACAATGATGGGTGCTCCTGATTTATATGAACAAAAAATTAGAGAAAAAATTAGAAAAGAAATCAACAAATTATTAACGTAATGAGTGTAACAGAACATCATATGGGATGTGGATGTCCTTCATGTAAAAACAATATGCAAAACATAGATGGGTATGCTAGTGGTTTTGAATTAGCTCCTGACCCAAATCAAGATATAACTCCAGATCAACTTAATGATCCTAATTTTATAGCTTCTATAGTAGCTCAAGTTTTACAACAATTAGGAGATGATGGAAGTTTAGAAGAATGGGCTCCAGCATTTGGTGGACAATTTGCACAAGTTATGGCAGATTTATCACCTGCTTTAGATACTGATTATGAGTATAATTATAATCAAAATTTTTTATATCCACCTCTTGGAAGTAATACTGGTATAAATGTACCTGGAGTAATAGCTGGTATACCTTGTGGACAAGTAGGTCCAAATTATCAAAGTATGGTAAGTCAAACTGGTATGGATAAAGATATAGATTTTCAGAAATTTAATGATAAAAACCAAGGAGTATTTACTAAAGGTAATAAACAATTTTGGGATAATATTAAAACAGCTCTTGGTAAAAGAGGCATTTCAGAGGGAAGTTGTGGTTATAATGAAACTACAAATGGACAAACATTAAAAACTCCTGGAGGTACTAAAGGTGTAAAAGCACATAATAGAACACAAGAAATGCTTAAACAATATGTTCGACAAGAAATAAAAAAACTTAAAGAACAAGAAGATCCTAGAAGACCTAAAGACATTGAATTTGACAATGCTCAAGCAATGAGTAGATTAACTCCAGATGATAGAGATAAAGTTGGAAAAATTCAACAAATGATGCAAGGAGAAAGAAATCAATATGAAAAAGTAGCATTTGTATACACTGAACAAGGTGGTCATTTTTATGGATTAGATGTTTATGAAAGTAAAGATCAAGATCAACGTTCAGACAAATTAAAATATGATGACGCTAATGAATGGTTAAAAGGTGTTTTAGAATATATTCATGAAGGAGATTTAATACCAAGAAGATACAATTCAGGTATAGAAGATTTAGATTTAATAGTAGAAAGATTAGAAGAATTAGGAATAGAAGCAAGCCATGGAGATTATATGGATGTAAGTTAAAATTAAAAATATGAAACACACAGATTTATTAGGATTTAATCAAGATATCGATATAGATAATCTTCTTAAAGAAGCATCTTGTAGACAAAAATCTCAAGAATTAGCAGACAGCTATTCAACTGAAGAATTACAAGATCGTTTAGATCAAATTATGAGGGACATGGAGCAAGAAGCCGAACCAGAAGGAGGCCCAATTGCAGACATGTATGCAGATGAAATGGATGCATATGAGGGTGCTCTTA
>Ga0181402_1000139_pt1 | contig 25422 bp, 22 predicted proteins | sample 25SPOviralmetaG_FD_130131 | JGI IMG/M metagenome (GOLD analysis project Ga0181402, IMG submission 130131) | Marine viral communities from the oligotrophic San Pedro Time Series (SPOT) site, San Pedro Channel, CA, USA - 25 SPOT_SRF_2011-08-17 | ecosystem: Environmental > Aquatic > Marine > Strait...
AAGAAAAAAATATTAGATGATCTAAAAAACTATACTGACTTACTTCGCAAGCATATTACCTGATATTTATTGGTATATATACCCTCATAATGACACAGAAAGAAGCTCTTGAATTAGTTTTATCTGAAATAAAACATATTAAGACTCACATGCCCAATGGTGAGTTAAAACAGATGCAGAGAGATATGGGAGATATGAAAGATGATATCTCTGATCTCAAGTATACACTTCTCAACCCAGATAACGGTGTTATAGTTAGTACTAATAAGAATACTGATTTCAGAGTAGAGATGCAGTCAAATGAAAAAGACTTTCGAAATCAAATGCTTGAATTAGAAGAGCTGAAGAGATGGAAGAATGGAGTGACTAAAGCATTATGGATTATTTTTGGTACTATGGTTATTATTATTTTTCAAATATTATCACATAATGGACAACTCTAAAATAAAACCAGATATGCATGCTTTCATGAGAGAGCTTGTAAAAGAATCTTTAAGAGATTGGTTTAAAAAAGAGAAATGGGTACGTATTACTACTGCCGGTAATATAGCAGGACCATGTGGAACATCAAAAAATACTAAAAATCCCGATAGGTGTTTACCTAAAGCTAAAGCACAATCATTAACTAAAGCTCAAAGAGCGGCTACTGCTAGAAAGAAAAAGAAAGCAGGAGCTAAAGGAAAGACAGTCGTGAAAAATACAAAAGCAGCAACAGTGAGAAAAGAATCAAAAGAAAATTGGCCTAAAACACTTTCTTCTTCATATGCAGATGAATATGAGTATAGACTAAAAGAAGTACTATCTGACGGAAGAGCTAAATACGATATAATAGATTTAGAAAAATTAACTACTTACGGTACCATAATCTTTGACACTGTTGATGATTTGAAAATACATGCCGACGATCTAATTAAACCTCAAGGCGGTACACAGTCAACTCATTTAGGAGAAACCAAAGAAGCACCAGACGGTACTTACTTTACCAAATCAGGTAATCTCGTAAAAGGTAGAATGACAAAGGCTGCAAAAGAAAGAGGTGCACGAAAAAGTGATCCAAAAGATAAAATGAGATCAAAAGTACCTCCTGTGACTCAATATACAGAAACAGCTGATCCACAAGACGGAAAAGCAGCACCTTACGGTTCTGGTTATGGACCTGTAACCAAAGAAGATATTCGTAATTTGGTAGTAGGTATGATGCAAGAAAACGAAGTACTGATGGAAAAAGATGATAGATGTACTCGTATAGCCAAACGGAAGTACGATACTTGGCCATCGGCTTATGCTTCAGGAGCAGTGGTAAGATGCAAGAGAGGTGATATATGGAAAGGAGTTAAAGAAGAAGAAATAAGCGAATCTAACTGCAAACACGGACGTTATTATTGTAATCACGATAAAAAATACAAGTGTAGAAAAGGACCTAAAAAATCAAGATGAAATTAATCAAAGTAATTAAAGACTTAGTAATCGAAGGTAAGCTTTCTGATTTTGGAGATAATAATACTCCTGCTGCTCTTAAAAAAGAAAAAGAGATAAAAAACAAGAAAGTTAAACCTATGGATTCTTTAGAAGATTTAGATTTAAATACTTTAGGGAGAAATGTTACTGTAAAAGAGTATAGATACGGACCTCTCAATCCGGACGATGAAAAAGGTTCTAAAACATTCTGGGAGGATAAAGCCGAGATGTGGGATACCACAGTTGAACATGCTAAGACTTCTAGATGTTCAAATTGTGTTGCTTTCAATCAAAAACCTGCTACTCTTAAAAAGATGGAAAAAGCTATTGGAGAAGAAGGTAAAAAAATAGTTAAAGAGGCTAATTTAGGCTTCTGTGAGTTCTTTTGGTTTAAATGTGCCGGTGCTAGAACTTGTGATGCTTGGGTAGCAGGAGGACCATTAAAATGACAAAAAATCAATTAAGAGAGTTAGTAAGAGAGGTTCTTCAAGAAAGACTTTCCAAGCGAGTTTTACAGGAAGTCGGGGAAGCTAATGTTGAACCTTACTCATGGCAAAAAGAAAAATCAAGCCGTGACTCTCTTGTTAATTACACATTCACCACAGATAGTCAAACAGATTATTTTATAAAATTTACTACTATTGATAAAGGGGTTGAATGGGATATTAGCTTCTTTGTTGGCAAAGTTAGGAGTTCTTCTATAGTTGTAAATGAAGGAGAGTTATATAAAGTTATGTCCACTATAACCGACATTACTTTAAGCTTTATTGACGAACATCCAGAGATACAAAGGCTTACCTACGATCCTACACCTTCAAAAGGAGACCCAGATATTGACAACCAGAGAGACAAACTTTATAGAAGGTATATTTTTAATAAGTTACCACATGCTAAAATAAGCGATGAGTCCGGCACAGTTACTGTTACTATAAAAGAAAACTATGCTGACGGGAAAGTAAAAGGTAAATCTAGACCTGGCAGAGTTAAAAAAGCAGGAGCTTCATGTAAAGGTTCAGTTACTGACCTGAGAGCAAAAGCTAAGAAGTACGGAGGAGAGAAAGGTAAGATGTATCACTGGTGCGCTAATATGAAATCAGGTAAAAAGAAAAAATGAATCTAACTTCAAATACATTAAATAAAGACCCTTTTTTTCTTAACCCTACAAACGATGTAGATACTCTTAAGAACAGTAATAGTGTAGATTTATTTGACCAAAATGGATACCATCTAACAAAAGCCGAGCAAGTTTTCTTATCTTATAATGGATATAAACCTATAGAGAGAAGACATGAAGATTGTTTAAGGTATGATTGGCTTGTATGGGATAAAAGAGACGGTGCTCATATAAATCATTCAGATTTATTCGAAAGAAAAGGATTTGAATCTGAAGCATTAGTACAATTGTATATGTCTGCTGAATCTAATCCAATGTTACATAAATTGATAAAAATGAAACCGAAATGGGGTATAGATATTTCTATCGATTATGTTTCGGAAGATGCTGTTTTTGAAGTATTTCATTACGAATGGGATTCATTTGAATATGATCCTGTAATAGAAAAAAAGCAAGAAATAGAAGAGTTTGTATTAAATCAAGATTGGGATGAAGTTGCTAAAACTTTATGGAAAAAGAAAAATGAATGGTACGATTTAGATTTTTTTGAACAAACCAAATGGAGAACAGATTATTTCGGACTTACACCAGAAAAATTTAAAAACGTTATTTGGCTTAATTAATATATTTATATAATATAAATTCTTATAAGATGACCTATCAAGAAATGCAGGAAAGACTGACCAAAGTAGAAACATTAATACAGGCAGTTCAGCAACCGCGTTATCAAAATAAAGTACAGAATGTTCAAGAAACTTTAACGCAGTTAAATACTATAAAAGAAAATCTTGAAAATAAGATGAAGATTATAGCCGAGGCTGAAGGTATGATTACTACCGATGATGAAGCACAGGCAGAAAAGCTTGCTAGAAAAGGTCATAATGTAAATCTTAAAGAAGGAGAATTAAATGTTGATTATGATCTTTTAGTTAAATTAATTCTTGGGGCTAATAATCCTCAAAAATTAGATATAAGAGTAGAAGGATTTCGAGTGTTTACTGGACGAACTGCTCCTGAATTAGGAGAGTTTTCTCAATTTTTTAAAAATAGAGAGTACGGTAAAAGTGCCTCGTTTGTACAAAATATGTTCATTGCTGCAAAAAAACAACCTGAAATAACCAAACAAGAAGTAGAAAAAAGAAGCAACGGTAAGATAAAAGTTGAATTTGAATACAGCCCAGCCTTACAACTTATTTTCAAAACAAAGTTTGATGTTGATGAATCTATTAAAGAAGCACCAGATGATATGTACCTTATCAAAGTAAAAAGAACAGATAAAGCAAGTTTAAATGGACTTCAAGATGTAATCGAAACTTGGTACAGCCCAGTTAAATTCGCTCATATAGTAGATGACGATGGAGCCGGTAACGTAATATTCTACATACATAAGAAAGATTGGGACCCGGGAATGGAAGATGATATAATAGGCAACGGAGTACAAATAGTAAGTTCCACTTTTCCTACATTAAACGAAGAAAAAATTGAAGTAGACGGTGATACTGAATTTACTTTAAAATTAAACCACCTTCTTGATAAACACGTAAAAGAGATTATAGACGAAATGTCTAAGGAAGAAGACGTTGAAGATGGAGAAGATACCGATTATGCAAAACGTAGAAAAGAACAAGACGACTACTATGAAGATCCAGACTACTATAAAGAAAATCATGACCCAGATGCAGAACAGTTAGAAGATGAAGAAGACATTCCTATGTCACGCGATGACGATGGAGTACCTTTAGGAGAAGGAGATAAACATCACGATGATGGAGATTTAGATTTAGGACACCAAGATGATGAGCCTCATATGCTTAAAAAAGAAGTTTATGATATTGCAGTATATGCAGCCAAGCTTTACAAGCAATTAAAGAAATATGATGCTATGGAAAATGAAGTTGATTTTCCTCACTGGTGGCAAAGAAAAGTAACTCTTGCAAGAGAGTATATGTCTAAGGCACAACACTACTTAGAGTTCGAAGAAAAAGAACCTATGATCGACCAGCTTGCTTTAGAAGGTAAAAAGTACAAATCAGATGCTCAAAGAAAAGCAATCTATGCTGCTAAAGCTGAAAAAGGAGAACTTAAAGAAAGAACTCATACAGCTATTAAGAAAGCTTTAGACATTGAGTTAAGAAAAAGAAAAGAACGTGTTAAAGATTATGTAAGAGCTCAAGGTAAAGAGAAACAAAAAATTAAAGATGAGTTAAAACAAATGACAGATAAGATAAATGGACTTGAAAAAGAGCACAATAATGCTGTCTCAGGGATAAATAGAAATCAAAAACTATCAGATACAAACGAAACTAAAATTTCAAAAAAAAAGTTTAAAAAACTTTTAGCGGAAGCTTACTATGAAGTTTTAGCTGAAGCCGAAGCACCGGAAAGCGTAGAAACATTTACCAGGAGATACCCAGACTTAGAAAAGGCCCTCATTAAGTTACATACAGATGATTATTCTGATTTTGTTAAGGAAGTAAGATTGATTACTCCTAAGCCTACTGAATTAGCAGTTGTTATAAAAAACAATCAAGAATATACTTTAAAATGGTTAGGTAAAGATTGGGAGATATCTGTACGAGGAGAAAGACATTATTTAGGCAATGCCTCAGAGGTTCAAGAAGCACTTAAAGATATAGCTATCCTTGCCAAAGAAGCACCAATGGGTGAACCAGAAGATGAACAAGAAGAAACTGGCGGTGATGCAGGATTTGATGATTTAGGAGGAGGCGGAGGAGCCGATACCGGAGGATTAGACGATATAGGAGGGGAAGATGAAGCCGGAGGAGCAGACCTATCAGACGAACCAATTGATTTTGAAGACGAAGCATAGATGAATCTTATAGATAGAATAATATTAGAATGGTCATATAGAACCAAAAAAGGATACCCAGATATTAATAATCAAGAAGATTTAGCAGTCTTTGAATCTACTTTTGGATTTAACTTAAAAGAAGGGAAGAAAGAAAGAGATGCAGTACAGGCTATTATCTCTGCTAATCCTGGTAAGTTTGAAACTATGTCTAATGATTCAAGAATTGCTAACAAAACTGAGATTTCAGAAAAAGAATTTATCAAAGCAATTCAAAATACTTTCGGTGAAGAAACTGACGTTGTAGTAACACCCCCAGGTAACTATCCAAATCCAAGTAAGAAATTTAATCTTTTTACTTTTGAAGCTGAAGGTAAAGAAATTAGTTTAATTCTAGCAGGCGGAGCATCTGCTAATCTTGGGCAAAAATTTGAAAATATGATAGCAGAAGGGTTGATAAATTCTATTGGCTCAAGTATAGAAGATATAGAAGATCCTAGAATAGCAAAAATATTTACCCATCTTGGTATTAATCCTGAAACTTTAGAACCAGGTTCAATCGAGCAAACTGGCGGTAAGGACACCTTAAGACCTTTAAATTTAGAAAAAGGCCCTCAAGATAGAGGGTATACTATAGCAGACGTTAGCATTACATCTCAAGGTAACCCTTATTATATTTCGATCAAAAACAAAACTGGAGACAATATATATAATGGTGGTAACGTATCTGCTATTAGGTATAATCAAGATAAAACTGAAATCATATTTGATCCTGAGACTTATTACCGTGATACTCTTAAGGTAAAAATATTTGAAATTTTTAAGTTAGATCCTAAAAAAGTTACAACTGGTCTAAATGAATATATTAAACAAGAAGGAGTAGGGTCATCTTGGATACAAGTAGATTTGGATACTCAAGACATTTTAAAGTTCATAGGATCAGCAGTAGACTACGGATACTACTACTTAAGAGAAGATAAAGCAGACATAAAAATATTAGACATATTATCTCCAGAAGACACTTATAAATTTATCGGAACTCCCGGTGTAGCGCAAATCAAATATCCTAGTAGTAGTTCTAAAACTACGTATGCTAGAGTTCAATTACTTAATAGCAATGCAGGGTTAAAGCATGTTGAAGTTCAAATAAGAAATGCTCAAGGAGGAGTTGATAGACCTTCTATAAAGGTACAAGTAAAATAAGTTATGGCACAAGACATAAAAAAAATTATAGCACAGGAGTATATCAAATGTGCTAAAGATCCTTCGTACTTCATGAAGAAGTACTGCTATATACAGCACCCTACACGTGGTAGAATCTTATTTAACCTCTACCCTTTTCAATCTAAAGTATTACATCTATTTAGAGATCATCAATATTTGATTACTCTAAAGTCTAGACAGCTTGGTATATCAACTCTTGCTGCTGGATATTCTCTTTGGTTAATGCTTTTTCATAAAGATAAAAACGTATTAGCTTTGGCTACCACTCAGGCTACAGCTCGTAACTTAGTTTCTAAGACTATGTTTATGTACGATGAGCTGCCTAAATGGTTAAAATTGCCGGCGGTAGAAAAAAATAAATTATCTTTAAGGTTAAAAAACGGATCTAAAATAACAGCTAAATCATCTAATGCTGATGCTGCAAGATCAGAAGCAGTATCGTTATTATTAATAGATGAGGCAGCCTTTATCGATAATATTGAAGAGACCTTTACTGCAGCACAACAAACGTTGGCTACCGGTGGACAGTGTATGGCATTATCAACACCTAACGGTATCGGTAACTGGTTTCATCAAACCTGGGCAAAAGCCGAAACAAGAGAAAATAGTTTTATCCCTGTTAAATTACCATGGACAGTACATCCTGAAAGAAACCAAGAGTGGAGAGATCAACAAGACTCAGATCTAGGGCCTCGTATGGCTGGGCAAGAATGTGATTGTGATTTCTTAGCTTCTGGGGATACTGTCTTCGAACCTGATGATATGACTTTTATAGAACAAACTTCTTTAAAAGAACCTATGGAACGAAGAGGTGTCGATGGTAATTTTTGGATATGGGAAGCTCCTGATTATACTAAATCGTATATGGTTGTAGCCGATGTTGCAAGAGGAGATTCAACAGATTATTCTGCCTGTCATATATTTGATATAGCAAATGCAATACAGGTAGCAGAATATAAAGGTAAGATATCACCAAAAGAATATGGAAACGTACTTGTAGGTATAGCATCAGAATATAACGATGCTCTATTAGTAGTAGAAAATGCCAATATTGGATGGTCTACAATAGAACAAATACAGGAACGTGAATATAAAAATTTATATTTCTCTCCTAAATCACATAATGAGACAGTAGAGTCTTATATGCAAAAATATGAAAGAGATAAATTAGTTCCCGGGTTTACAATGTCTATGAGGACTAGACCTTTAGTTATTGCAAAGATGATGGAGTATATTAGAGATAGATCAGTTACTATTCAATCAAAAAGACTACTTGAAGAAATGAGAGTGTTTATTTGGAAAAACGGTAAAGCTCAAGCACAGATAAGATACAATGACGATTTAGTAATGTCCTTTGCAACAGCACTGTATGTAAGAGATACAGCATTAAGATTACAACAGCAAGGCATGGATCTAGCTAGAGCACAATTATCTTCTTTTGCAAATTCTAACGCTAGAAATAAAGTTATAATGTCCTCAGTTGCTAATCGACAAGAAAATCCGTATCTTTATAAGACCCAACACGGTGAAGAAGACATCAGTTGGTTATTGAAATAGACTATTTATAATTAAAATTATACCTAAATGGCGGATACTTCATTATTTGGAAGGCTGAAAACGTTATTCTCTAACGACGTTGTAATACGTAATGTTGGAGGAACTCAGTTAAAAATTGCTGACGTCAATCAAATACAGACTACCGGTAGATATCAAACTAACTCTTTAATAGATAGATTTAGTCGTTTATATATTTACAACAATAAAAATATTTTTAATCCAAATCTCAACTATCAGACCCTACGTATTCAACTGTACTCTGATTATGAGGCGATGGATACAGATCCTATCTTAGCTTCTGCTTTAGATATAATTGCAGACGAGGCTACAGTCAGAAATGAAATGGGAGAGCTACTTTCTATTAAATCTTCCGATGAAAATATCCAGCGTATACTTTATAATTTATATTATGATGTTCTGAACATAGACTTTAACTTATGGTCATGGACTAGAAATATGTGTAAGTATGGAGACTTCTTTTTAAAGTTAGAAGTAGCAGAAAAATTTGGTGTTTATAATGTTCTTCCCTACACTGTGTACCATATGGTTAGAGAAGAAGGACTTAACCCAGATAACCCCTCTGCAGTAGAGTTCGTATTAGATCCTGACGGTATTGCAGCTTCACAGAATCCAAACTACCTTCCTAAAAGAGACGGAAATGAAAGACAGATTAGATTTGATAATTACGAGGTAGCTCACTTCAGATTAATATCAGATACTAATTACTTACCTTATGGACGTTCTTACTTAGAGCCTGCTAGAAAAATCTTTAAGCAAGTTACTCTTATGGAAGATGCTATGTTGATTCATAGAATCATGAGAGCACCTGAGAAAAGAATTTTCTATATTAACGTCGGTACTATTCCACCAAACGAAGTTGAGCAATTTATGCAAAAGACTATTAATCAGATGAAAAAGACTCCTTATCTTTCTGAAGATGGTCAATATAACTTACGTTTCAATATGCAGAACATGATGGAAGATTTCTATCTTCCAGTTCGTGGAGGAGATACCTCTACTAAGATTGATACCACACCAGGATTACAGTATGACGGAATTCAAGATGTAGAGTTCTTACAGCAAAAAATGTTTGCAGCTTTAAAGATTCCTAAAGCTTATTTTGGATATGAAGGAGACTTACAAGGTAAAGCAACTCTTGCAGCAGAAGATATAAGATTTGCAAGAACGGTAGAACGTATCCAAAAAATAATGGAATCTGAGTTGACTAAGATTGGATTAGTTCATTTATATACTCAAGGATTTACAGGAGAGAGTTTAACTAATTTTGAAATAAAATTATCTACTCCTTCTATCTTATTTGAACAGGAAAAAATAGCTTTATTTAAAGAGAAGGTAGATTTAGCCGAACAAATGAAATCCTCAGGATTATTCTCTACTAATTTTATTTACGAAAAGATATTTGACTTATCTAAAGATGCTTACGAAGAGCAGAGAGATTTGATGAGAGAAGATAGTAAGAGAGACTTTAGAAAAGCTCAAATTGAAAACGAAGGTAACGATCCTGCCAAATCAGGAGTTACTTACGGTACTCCTCACGATCTAGCCTCTATGTACGGAAGAAGATCAGAATCTACTCCTAAAGGTAGCGGACCTTTTGAATTACCAACAGGATACTCAGAATTTGATCCTGCAAAAAAATCAGACTGGGGACAACCTGGTCCTGAAGGAGGTCGACCTAGAGAAAGAGCTTCTAGATACGGAACTAATGATGGAATAGGAGGAAGAGATCCATTAGGACAGCAAGGCATGAAAGGAGGATTTCCATCAGATAATGAAAATGTAAATGAAAATAACCTTACTCAGTCGGTGTTAGAACAGAATAAAGAAGCGTTGAAGGACATAGTATTCAAACAAAATTTACAGGAAGATAACGACAACCTTTTAAGTGATGCAAACATTAAGGATATTTAGGTAACTTCAACATATTTATTATAGTAAACGTATATTATGAAGATTAAACACTCTAAATTCCGTAATACCGGACTAATATATGAATTATTAGTAAAGCAGGTAGCGGCTGATACTCTGAATAACAAAGATTCAGCAGCCATTCCTATCTTGAAAAAATTCTTTAGTAAAAAGAGTGCTCTGACAAAAGAGTTAAACTTATACGAAGTTATATCTCGTAACACTTCTATCTCACAATCTAAAGCTGAAGCAGTACTGTCCACCATTACTGAAGTATCTAGAAGATTAAATTATAAATCTCTCAAAAAGCAAAAATACGATCTTATATCAGAGATTAAAAAACACTATAATGCAGATGAATTTTTTGCTATGCCTGTAAGGGATTATAAATCTTATGCTGCTCTATACTGTTTACTTGAAGCTCAAAATAATTTCGATTTAGTTGATCCTCAATATCTAATAGACAATAAGACAACTATATTAGAACATCTTACAAGTCAAAAACAGAATAAAGATAATGTTAAAGATACTATAATAGAAGAGTATAGTAAATTTGACAAAGATTTAAAACTACTTACCTTTAAAATTCTTTTAGAGAAATTTAACAGTAAATACAAAAACCTACTTCCAGAGCAGAAATTTATACTCAAGGAGTTTATAACCTCAGTGGACTCTAATAAAAGGTTATCTAAACTTGTTAACGAGCAAGTAGATAGTATTAAGAGTACTTTACATGAATTAGTATTAGAAGTAAAAGACGAAGTAGTAAAGATAAAAATCCACGAGGTAATAAAAAATATTAAAACTCTTAATAACACACAGAAAGTTACAGATACACACTTAATTAATTTAATGCAATATTACGATTTAATTAAAGAGTTAAAAAGTATCTGATGACTAAAAATAAACTTAGAGAGTTAATAAGAGAGGTTCTTTCTGAATTACAAGAGGCAAATGTAACAGGAGGAACCGCAACTTTTTCACCCGGTACTGGAGCTCAATATGCAACTCCTTTTGCTTTTTCAAAAAAAGGTAAAAAGAATAGAGCAACAAAATATGGTGAGAAATTAGGTTACACTACTGTAAAAAAGAAAAAAAGACCATACAATACTAAATTAGTAGACTACTTACATAATGAAAACAGTAACTGAAAAATATCACGCAGTAAACGAAGGTACATTAAGCAAAGCCGAGTTTGTGAGACAAATGAGACTTGCCCACCCTCAACTAATTACCCAATTCAACGGATTTAATGACTCAGTCCAAATCTTGAAAAATAAAGGACTTCTTTTTGAAAAGAAAGAAGAAAATGAGTATGAAAATCCTTCTTACAATCTTTCACCAGATGCAGTTAGAAGAGGATTGAGGTATGAACTTATACTTGCCGGTCTAGATCCTGCAGGAGATATCTCGGAAGAAGATTATATGAAAGCTCATAAGAAAGCTGAAGATAACATTATAAAAGATCAGCTCCATTATTATAGAATGATTGCTGATGATAAAACTAAAATAGAGCATGATAAAATGAAAGAAACTAAAAGAGGTGCTCAAGAAACTGATACAGATAATGCTATGGCAAAAGTAAAATTAAACGAAAGTAAGGATGTTAAGAAATTGATAAGAGAGCTTATCAAAGAAAATCGTTTAACTAAGGAAATAGAATATCTACAAAATTTATCGAAAGGGACAGTAGTATCTGTAGATGGAACAAAATGGACTAAATTAAGCGGTAATAGTTTTAAAAGTGAAAAAGGCGAATTGAAAACAGCTGAATACCTAGTTAATAATTTAGGAGGAATAGACAAACCTGCAGGAACTGATGATGAAAGAGAAGCTCAATCTCAAGATGCCCCTTTTATAGACGAAACGGAATCTTCAATAAACGAAAGTAGAGGAGATTTGGATATGATCACACAAATCATTGACGATAGAGCTGCTGAATCAGGGTTTGAAGCTAGAGAAGAAGCTGCAGAAGTAATTGAAGCAATAGCAAAACATTATAAGTTGAATCTTAAATTGATTCAAAATTATATGGACTCTGACGATGAAGTAAATCCATTTGCAGAAGCTAAAGGAAAAGATCACGATGGTGACGGAGATATCGACTCAGATGATTATATGGCTGCTAAAGATAAAGCTATTAAAAAAGCTATGGGTAAAGGTGTAAATGAAGCAGAAGAAAAAATTAAAAGAGCATTAAAAAAGAAAATCGTACAGATTTTAAATGAAGGTTCTTTAAATGAAGCTGCTACTAACCAACTGGCTGACTTGGCCGATCAGTATGCAGGTTTTGATGGAATGAAAGGAGCTATTTTAGATCTTCAAAATATAGTAACTGATATTGAATCATACTACGATAAGACAAGAGGTAAAATTCAAAGAGTATACGATACGTTAGGTGAAATTAGAAATGAGGAAGGTTTAAAAGTAGGAGCATTCATTGCACCGGCAGTTGAATCAGCATTCAGTAAAGATCTTAGACCTGTTGTCAAAGACGGATTTACAAAAGGTTTAGATACTCCTAAAGTTAGAACTTTATCTCAAGCAGATATAGATGCAGCTGGAGGAGATCTAGAAGAGAAGCAAACAGTTTTCAACGAAAATAAGAAAACCAAATAAGATGTCACAACTTTTAGTAGACGTAACACCTTTCAAACCAATCATCAAAGAGTCTAAGTCTAGACCTGGAGTCTTTGAAGTTGAAGGTGTAATGCAGAGAGCAGGAGCTCAAAACCAAAACGGAAGAGTATACGAAAAGAAAATCCTCATGAGAGAAGTAAAGAAGTATATGGATGAGTTCGTTAATAATGGGAATGCTTTCGGTGAATTAGATCACCCAGAATCTCCTGTAGTTTCTTTAAAAAATGCCTCTCATATTGTAAAAGACCTATATTGGAACGGAAACGACTTAATGGGTAAGGTAGAGCTGCTAAATACACCGGCCGGTAATATCGTAAAAGAGATTATAAAAGCCGGACATACTATAGGAATCAGTTCTAGAGGTACAGGTTCAGTACAACAAACAAACGAAGGGCATCTAGAGGTACAACCTGACTTTGAATTAGTATGTTGGGATTTTGTATCTAATCCATCAACACACGGTGCATTTATGAACCCAGTTTCTTTAAATGAATCTAAGAAAATTATTAATAAATATAATAAAGTACATTCAATCATAAACGATATATTAAGAGCATAAAAAATGAAAAATACTTTTGACTTAAGAAAATTCTTAACCGAGAATAAAAATAGTATTAAAGAAGAAAATATTAATGAACTCACAGGAGATCAGCAAGGAGCTATAATTGAACTACAAGATATTTTAGATGAAGCCGCTCAATTAGGAGAACAAGCTAAAGAGATCTTTAGAGAGCATTTTCCTTCGTTAGTATCAAAAGGCGAGGCGTATGGAGCTTTTGACTTAGGATCAAGTGCAAACAGATACGATACTACTATAGAATCTTTAATTGAAGATATATCACTGCTTGATGATGAAGAAGAGTATGATGAAGAAGATCTTGATGAAGAAGTAATAAATGAAGACATACTTACGGTACCACTTTTTCTTAAGTTTTTAGGTGCTATGGGTGTTCTAGCTACATTTAATCAAGCTTATAAGAAAGCTAAACAAGGACTATTCGGAAAAGCAACTCAGAAAATGGCAAACAGATTTTCCGGAGTTATTGATAAATTTATTGATAGAATTACCGAAGAAGAGGAAATGGAAGAATCAGCACCAGGATACGATCATGATTGTGCAGCACACGTCCTTCACGAAACGTACGGCTACGGTCTTTGTTTAGAAGGAAGACATACTTTAGTAGAGACTTCTAAAGGAAGAGCTGAAGTAACACATTATGATGTATTCTTTAAAAATGGAAGCAAAATTGTAGAGAATATTCCTGTAGCAGATTTAGTAATCGAAAGTATCGAAGAGCATCATCACGGTAAAAGAAAGAAGTAAAATTTAACTTTTTATATAAGCCCTCCTTTTTGGAGGGTTTTTTGTTTCCATATATATTTATATAAAATTAAAATACACTATCCTTTATATAGTGTCGACAAATTTACTTTCCTATTATAGCTCTTAATAGCTGTAGAAATCAAAATTATTTTTAAACAATGAGTAAGGAATTATTCAAAAATGCTATTGCTGAAGCTAAATCAGTTAGAGAAGCAGCAATTGCGAATGCTAAAGAAGCATTAGAAGAAACTATTACTCCTCACTTGAAAGAGCTGCTTGCAGCAAAACTTCAAGAGATGGATGAAGTAGAAGAAGAAGTTATGGAAGAAGAAGTAGTTGAAGAAACTATTGAAGAAGCAGACGGACTTAAAGAAGTTGAAGTTGCCGAAGCAGAAGAGGATGATGCAGAAGAAGCTGCAGACGATTCTGAAGAAGAGCACTCCGAAGAAGATCATTCAGAAGAAGATCATTCAGAAGGCGAGCCAGAAGGTGATGAAGACTTAGGAGACATTTCCGTTGAGCAATTCAAAGACTTAGTTCGTGATATCATCGCACAAGAAATGAGCGGAGAAGAGGAAGAAGAAATGGAACTTCCTATGGACGTTCAAGGAATGGGCGATGAAGAAATGGAAGAGCCTATCGGTGATATGTCTGATGACGATGAAATTGATTTAGATGAAATGCTAAATGAAATTCTTGCAGAAGAAGAAATCGAAGAGGGATCTCACGACAAAGAAGAAATGGAAGAAGGTCATGATCATGATAAAGAAAAGATGGAAGAAGAGCTTAAAGAAGCTTTAGAAACTATCGATACTTTACGTCAAGATCTTCAAGAAGTTAATCTTCTAAATTCTAAACTACTTTATGTAAACAAAGTTTTTAAAGCTAACAACTTAACAGAATCTCAAAAAGCAAATGTTATTGCAGCATTTGACAAAGCAGAAAATGTTAAAGAAGTTAAATTAGTTTTCGAAACTGTAAGTGAAAATGTTGTATCAAAACAAGCATCTAAACCTGCAAGATCAGTAAACGAATCTAAATTAGGAAGTGCTTCTAAAGCTACGGGAACGACAGCTAGAAGACCTCAAATTATTTCTGAATCTGACCAAGCAGTTTTACGTATGCAAAAGTTAGCTGGAATTATAAAAAATTAATATTAAAAAAAATTAAATCATGTTAGTAAATAATTTACTTGAAAGCTCTAATACTTATAAGAGCATGCAAGAAGACGCAGCAAGATTAAGCCAAAAATGGGCTAAATCAGGTCTTCTAGAAGGAATCGCTGACAACCGTGTTAAAGATAACATGGCAGTAATCCTTGAAAACCAAGCCAAGCAAATCGTTGCTGAGGCAAACACAACTGGAACTGGTGGATCTTTTTCTGCTGGAGCTGGAGAGCAGTGGGCAGGAGTTGCTTTACCGTTAGTACGTAAAGTATTCGCTTCTATCGTTGCTCAAGATTTCGTATCTGTACAACCAATGAACTTACCATCAGGTCTAGTATTCTATCTAGATTTTAAATACGGATCTGCAGTTAATGGAAGAAGCGCAGGAGACAATATGTACGGTAACGTATCTACAGCTGGAGATAAAATGGCAGTAGATGAGGATGTATCAGGAGGTCTTTACGGAGCTGGTCAGTTCGGATACTCGATCAACTCTCAATCTCATGCTTTATCTAGCTATAATGCTATCTACTCTGCATCTACTTCAGCTTCTATCAACTACCAAGATGGACTTAACCCTAGTGAATTCCATACATTTACAGTTAACTTCACAGGTACTAACTTTGATACAGAAGGAATTAGAGCATTTAGATTAATCTCAGGTTCTACTGACGTAACTTCTCATGCAGAATTAACTACAGTTAGCGGCAACTTTGTTAGTTTTGTTGTATCTGCTTCTGTAGCACCAGGTGCAGCTAACCTTACAGCTGGGAATGTAAGCTACCACAAACAACCAGGAGACGATTCAAGAGGAGACTTTGAAGCTAGTTCAACTGCTGCAGTTGATACTACTATTAGTATTCCAGAGATTGACGTACAACTTGCAAGTGAAGCTATTGTTGCTAAGACAAGAAAATTAAAAGCTCAATGGACTCCAGAATTCGCTCAAGACCTTAACGCTTACCACAGCATCGACGCTGAGGCTGAGTTAACTTCTTTATTGAGTGAGTATATTTCAATGGAGATCGATCTTGAGATTTTAGACATGTTAATTAAAGGTGCTGTAACAACTGAGCGTTGGTCGGCAGTATCAAACAAAACTTGGAACGGTTCAGCTTGGACAACATCTGCTGTAGCAGACGGAGGATACTATAATACTCAAGGACAATGGTTCCAGACTTTAGGAACTAAAATCCAAAAAGTATCTAACAAGATTCACCAAAAAACTTTAAGAGGTGGTGCAAACTTTGTAGTAGTATCTCCAACTGTTGCTACTGTACTAGAATCTATCCCAGGGTATGCTGCTAATACTGACGGTGACAAAATGGAATTCAATATGGGTGTAGAAAGAGTTGGTTCATTAGCTAACCGATTCAAAGTATACAAGAATCCATATATGACTGAGAATACAATTCTTATGGGATATAGAGGTTCTCAATTCTTGGAAACTGGTGCTGTATATGCTCCTTACGTTCCTTTAATGATGACTCCTCTAGTGTATGACCCGGAAACATTCACACCAAGAAAAGGTTTAATGACTCGCTATGCGAAGAAAATGATTAGACCAGAATTCTACGGTAAGATCTTTGTATCTGATATCGGGACTATCTAAGAAGTAAAATTCTTATAAATTTAAGGAGGGCCTTTTCGGGCCCTCTTTTTTTTTTCTTATATTTATATAAAAGAAAATAAAAGTCTATGGCAAGTAATCATCATACCGATGGAGTGTTTATGGATAAAAAAAGACCTAAAAGGCCGATTAGGTTTAATGTAACGCTTAATGAAGAGCAGAAGCAGGCAAAGAAGTCAATAATTGACAACCCTGTAACTGTATTGAAAGGAATGGCCGGTAGCGGTAAGACTTTAGTCGCCACCCAAGTAGCACTCGATTTACTTTTCACCAAACAGATAGATAAGGTTATAATAACTCGTCCGACGGTTTCTAAAGAAGCGATAGGATTCTTACCAGGAGATATAAGAGAAAAAATGGACCCTTGGTTAGCCCCTATCTATCACAATCTCTACATGTTATACAGTAAAGAGAAGGTTGATAAAGAAATGGAAGAAGAGAGAATAGAGATAGTTCCTTTTGCTTTCATGAGAGGAAGAACATTTGTAAACTCTTTTGTAATCGTTGATGAAGCACAAAATGTAACACATAACCAGATGGAAACTATACTAGGACGTTTAGGTAAGAGTTCTAAAATGGTAATATGTGGAGATTTAGCACAAATTGATTTAAAAGATAAAAGAGAAACTGGATTTTCTTTTCTTGCCCGACTAGAAGAAAGTGTACCGGGCTTTGTTACTCATTCATTAGCACAGAATCATAGACACGAAATTGTAGCTCCAATCTTGGAAGTGTACAAAACCTTTAGAGACTAGTTACTATTTATATTAAACTTTAGTAAATGTCTCAAACTATTATATGGGCTGGTAGTTCGACCTTTTCCACCGGTCAAACACCATTTGGATTTTACGATTCAGATACTGCTTTTCAAACAGATGCCGATAAAGTAGCAAGCTTTTGTGCTACTAGACTTGGATATCCACTTATGGATGTCGAATTGCAATCAGGTTCTTTTTATGCCTGTTTTGAAGAGGCAATCACTACTTACGGCAATGAGGTATTTCAATATAAAATAAGAGAAAACTACTTGAACTTAGAAGGATCATCAACTGGTTCATCAGTTAATGGAGTTTTATTAGAACCTTCTTTGAATAGAACAGTAGAAATAAGTAAGAACTATGGAACTGAAGCAGGTGTAGGCGGTAATATTACTAAGTATACAGGTTCTCTACTTGTTACCGCTTCACAACAGAACTATGACCTAGATGCCTGGGCTACAGATCAAGGGATCACAGGTTCTATAGAAGTAAGAAAGGTATTTTACGAAGCCCCTCCTGCAATTTTAAGGTACTTTGATCCTTATGCCGGTACAGGTACAGGGATACAGTCGTTAATGGATGCTTTCGATTTTGGATCATTTTCTCCTGGAGTAAATTTCTTATTGATGCCTGCATCTTTTGATATTTTAAAGGTTCAAGCAATAGAATTCAATGATCAAATAAGAAGATCATCGTATTCTTTTGAGCTAGTTAACAACCAGTTAAAGTTATTTCCTATCCCAACTAATGGTGGTAGGTTATACTTCGAGTATTTTAAAGTTAATGATAAAAAAGCAGCAAGTATAGGTAGCGAACGTGGACTGGTAACTAATGTTGGAGAAGTGCCTTATAATAATCCAACTTACGCATATATAAACAGTGTAGGAAGACAATGGATATTCAGATATTCACTTGCTTTAGCTAAGGAATTGCTTGGATACATAAGAGGTAAGTACCAAACAGTACAGATCCCAGGATCTGAAACTACTTTGAATCAAGCCGACTTACTTTCTGATGCAAGATCAGAAAAAGAGGCCTTAATTACTCAACTAAGAGAAATGTTAGAGCAAACTTCACGTCAAACTATGATGGAAAAGCAGGCTATGGAAGGAGAAAACCTTTCAAAGACGTTAAATCAAGTTCCAATGACAATATACATAGGATAAAGCATGAAACTACAGGAGATAATAGCAGAAATACAGTATATGACCTATGAATCAATGGCAGAAGTGTCATTTAGTGAGTCTAGTGCTACTAAAGTAGCTGAATTATTAAGAGCCTTACCTGGAGTTACAACTGTTGCTATCGCAGGAGGTTTTGAAGATAATTCTGACAAAGAAATTTATAAAATAAAACTTATAACACAGAAATCTGGTATTGAAGCATTTACAGCTTTTAAAAATAACGCACTTAGTAAATATAGTGTGGTAAAAGGTATAAATGTAGCAGATAAAAACATAGTTAAGCTGTAATGATATTTGGATCTAATAATGATTTTAAACTTTTTAATCGAATCAACCGTGAATTTCTCAAAGAAGTGGTTGAACAGGAGATCCTGTATTATAAATTTAGTTTAGAAGAGTCATTAACTAATATCTACGGAGAATCAGCAGCAAAAAAGTACTGGACCCCGGTTAAGCTTTACTGTTTAATAACTAGAGGTGATCAAGTCGTTACTACTGACGATTTCGGACCGGATTTAAACAGAGATGCATCGTTTGCATTTCTAAGACAAGATTTAGTAGATACTTCTGTAGTTCCTGAAGTAGGAGACATATTAATGTGGCACGAAGACTATTATGAAGTAGATACAGTAAGAGAAAACCAATTATTTTTAGGAAAAGATAACAATTATAATTTAACCGATTATGGATCTCAATTTGGAGCATCAGTTTCAATCATAGTTGATACCCATATGACAAGAAGAGAAAGAACAGGAATAGAATATGAAAATATTTAACATACTTTTTGAAAAGAATAAAGATCCGTACGGTCACAAGCTAGTATCTAAAGGAATTGACCCTGAAACCGGAGCAGTTTCATCAGATGTAGTTTATACTCCTTTACGTAGAGTAAAAGTTAACTTAGATATGATGAACGAAGACTTAATAGAAGCCGTTCGAGAGCATCCAGAAGACCCTAAATTGTTAGAGTTACAGAAAACTTTTGAAAGTTTTAAAAGAGACTTTAACAGGCATACTAATAAGGTATACGGAAAAATCTAATATAAAGTAAATGGCAAATAGAAAACCTTTACCAAAAACCCAAAGACAGCTATCTCAAGACAGTATGACTACTTACCGTACTGAGAACTATACAGCTGACAAAGCTAATGTTGATAATGCTAAGAAAAGAGCATATCAACGTACGGTAAAGGCTGATGATGTCAAAAATTTTAGTATTGGTTTAAAAGATATAGATGAAACTATATTTTACTACTTTAATAATGTGATTAAACCTTCGGTTTTACAAAATGGAGTTGTAAAAACTGTTCCAATCATATACGGCTCTGCCGAAAGATGGTCAGCCGTTCAAAAAGATGGGTTTTATCGGGATAAAAACGGTAAAATTCAACTACCTCTTATAATGGTTAAGAGAGACAGTGTAGAAAAGAACAGACAGCTTGGAAATAAGATGGATGCTAACAATCCTAACAATTTTGGAGTGTTTGAAAAGAAGTTTTCACGTAAAAACATATACGATAGGTTTTCTACCTTAAATAATAGAGTAGAAACTAAAGAATACCACGGTGTAGTAATACCAGATTATGTAAATTTAACATATTCTTGCATAATCTTTACAGAATACATCGAACAAATGAATAAAATAGTAGAAAGTATAAACTATGCATCAGATGCTTACTGGGGTGACCCGGATAAATTTAATTTTAGAGCTATGATCGATAGTTATAACACAACTACAGAGTTAAGTCAAGGTCAAGACCGTTCGGTAAAGACAAATTTCAATATAAAACTGCTAGGACATATAGTCCCAGACAGTATTAATGCTTTACAGATGGGATCTAAGAAGTTTTTTAGTAAATCTTCTGTAACCTTTGGTCTTGAAACAGTATCAGACATAAATACAGTAGTATCAACAGGTACAATAACAGGAGATGATAAAACTTCATACAAATTTACTACTGAAGGTGCAAAAGAACTTACCGTTGTTGGTGGAGCAGGAGATGGAGTAGCAGGTATGACAGCAGAAGAAAAAGCATACACAGGCTTATTAAGATCTTACTCAAGTAATACTGTTAACGTAACGGTAAACAATGAAACAAGAACACTTACTTGGACAGGATTAACTATAGCAACACCACCGGCAGGATTTGCAGCATTGACTAAAGATGATTTTCAATTATTTATTAATGGAAGTATAGTGGAAAATGATGCTATAGATTCTATTGAACAAAGTAGTTCTAATATAGTAGTTACGGTGAATAGTGGATTAGAATTTGCATTGAGTTCTGATGACGAATATATGATTATTGGAAAAATTAATTAGGGATGGCTCTAACTAAATGGAAACAAATTGATGGAGACTTAACTGGCTCTAGAGTATTAACTGGTTCGTTAGAACTATCTGGTAGTTTAAACATACAAGGTAGTATATCTGCTTCTTCCTCTATAACAGGTTCGGATGTAAAAATAAACGATTGGGGCTCAGTATCAGCTTCTTTAGCCAGCGTTTCAGCTTCAGCAGCCAGTATTCCAACTCTTCAGCAAGTTACAGATCAAGGAGCTACTACAACCAATCAAATAGGTATTGGAACAGCATCACCTTCTTATACTCTGGATGTATCCGGGTCTGGTAATTTTACAGATGGACTTACCGTTACAGGATCGATATTGCATAATGGTAACCTAACAGTAACAGGAACAGTAACAGCAGAAGAATTTCATACCGAATTCGTTTCTGCTTCTATTATTTATAGCTCCGGTTCTACTAAATTTGGAGATACCTCAGACGATATACATTCTTTCTCAGGCTCTTTAAGAGTAACAGGGTCAGGTGACCATTATTTCACTAACGGTAACATAGGTATTGGTACAGACTCACCGGCATATAAAGTACAAATAGTAGGAGAACCTGGCAGTGCACCGTTACTGTCTCTTAAAAACTCTGGTGCTTTAACCTCGGAAGATATTTTCATGTCTTTTAATAGAGATAATAGCAATACTGCAGGATATGCTATAGGGATCGATTCATCGGATAACTCGTTTAGAATTGCAGAAGACGGAGATACTATAATTACCAATCCACGAATTATTGTTAAATCTTCCTCAGGTAAAGTAGGTCTAGGAACAACATCACCAGCTTCACCTTTACATGTATATGAAAGCACAGCAACTACCGGTGGAGACAACGGAATCACTATAGAAAATGCAGGTACTGGAGATGCTATAATGCAATACCTTCTACCTGGAGTACGTAGATGGGTTACAGGTATTGATAATAGTGATAGTGATTCTTTCAAAATTGCTCCTTCAGTCGATGTAGGCACTGATGCTGCTCTTACCATAAAAACTAATGGTAATACCGGTATAGGTACGTCCTCTCCGGACTATAGATTAGATGTAAATTCAAGTACTACTAATGCAGTAGCAAATTTTGAATCTACTGATAGCACAGCACTTATTAGAGTAGTTGATTCTACTAAAACTGTAGTTTTTGGAGTCGCAGGCGATAGACTGTCTTTAGGACATTCACTGAGTTTCGATAGTAGTAATCTTAACATTCTTTCCGGTTCTGGGTATGTAGGTATAGGAACAACTTCACCAAGTAAAACCCTACATATAAGTAATACTGACCCTACAGTAAGACTACAAGACTCAGATGGAAGTAGCCAATGGGGTCAAATAAGACATTCAGGGGCTAATTTTATCTTTACTTCAAGAAACGGTTCATCAAAAGGTCTTACGGTCTTTCAAACTTATGACGGCACTACTACTACAGATACTTTAACTCTCAAAACTAGCAATCAAGTACAACTCAACCAATACGGTTCAGGTACTTACACAGGAACTGCTGCTTATACTCTAGCAATAGATTCTTCTGGTAATATTATTGAAGAAAGTTTAGGAGCAGGAGCAGTAGATGGAGCAGGACAGGCTAACTATATTACAAGATGGGAAGATAGTGATACAATTACTTCATCTTCTATATATGAAGATACTAACGGTAACGTAGGTATAGGAACAACATCACCTTCAACCAGACTACACCTCTACTCCTCCTCAGCAGCTTCTACAGCTGATCTAATTTATTTAGAAAATGGAGGTTCAGGAGGAAACGAAGGAGTTTCTATAAAGTTTAATCCTATGTTTAGTGCAGAGTCAATGATTGCATCTAACAGAGAAGGAGCAAATTCAAATGTATCTAACCTAACCTTTCACACTTACTCCGGCAGTATGGCAGAAGCCATGCGTATAACCTCAAAAGGGAACGTCGGTATAGGAACTACTACACCAACCGGATCCTTATTACAACTATCGACTACTACAACCGAGATAACACCGTTGTTAAAGTTACATAATAATATTTCAACAAACGATAGCAGTGAAGGGGTATCTATTGACTTTGTAGGTAGTAGTGATGCATTAGCAGTGGGATCTAGAATCATAGCTACAAGAGCAGCTGCCGGAGCTCACATGGACTTAAGATTCCATACCCGGAGAGATCAATTTGCAATGATCATCGATGAGAATCAGAACGTAGGTATAGGTACAACATCTCCTGCTAGAGAACTTGAAGTTGCCGGAACTTCCAGAATGGAAAAACTTGAAATAGCAGAAGGTGGCACACTTAAAGGGCAATTTAAAGTATCTGGTTCTTCTGAAGGTTCGTTTAAACTTTACAATGGAGTTAATACAGGACTACACCTAAAAAGCTCAGGTACTTCAGGATGGATTGGAGCTGGTTCACAAGTTAAGTTTGCAAAAATGGACGGTAACAGTAACATCGTTGGTCCAAGAACACTTTTAGTTGATGTTACAAACAATACTGTAGATGCAAGCGGTTCTCTTACAGGAGGTGAAGTATTAACAGATGGTGACTATACTGTAAATTACGGTAACGGTCTTACAACAGGACTCAAATGGAAAAATTTAGCATATACTAAATTCTCAGCAGCAGTAAAAGCAGTAGACGATGCAAACTTCTCTAGAACGGGATTAGGATTCTTTACCGGAGATGATTCGGATACTACTACCGATGCTCAAGAGAGAATGAGAATAACTCGAGCAGGTAATGTAGGTATAGGGACAACTTCACCTGGTCAAAAACTATCAGTAAACTCAGGAACAACTAACATAACATCTGAATTTAAATCAACAGATAATCAAGCATGGATTAGTGTTCAAGATGATGATAGCGGTACTTACGGTGCATTATTCGGTACAGATTCTGATGCAAATCATGCTATAATACTAGCAGATAGTAGTGCTATTAAGAGATTAGTAATTAATACATCAGGTAACGTAGGAATCGGTACTGAATCTCCATCAAGAAAATTGACAGTTGGGAATACTACAGCTGCAACCGGTAACATAATAGCATTAGCTTCTACCGGTAGTTCTGGTGCATATTCTCAATTAGCTTTTGGTGATGAAGGTGATGATAATGAAGCACAAATTATATACACTCCATCAACAGGAACTTTACAGTTACAAACAGGAGGTGGAACAGTAGCAACTAACAGAGGTTTAACTTTAGATTCATCCGAAAACGTAGGTATAGGAACATTAACCCCTTCTCAAAAATTAACTGTAGCAGGTAACACTTGGATATCGTCATCTAATGCTATACTAGCAGTTGGGGATATGTATAGTGGAGGTCGCTTGATATTTGGTTCGACTACAAATTCTACTAAAATTAGTTATGCCTCTGGAGAATTAGGTATTTTTACCGATCAATCTAAAGGTATAAATTTCTATACTAATGCCTCTGACCACAGAATGGTTATTGAAGACGGCGGTAATATAGGTATAGGAACAAACTCACCTTCACAGTCATTTGAAGTAGTAGGAACAGCATATTTTAGAGGAGGAACAGCAGCTGATTTTGGATCTGGAGATACTCCTACAGATGTGGCTCTTATAGTAGATGAAGGAGACTTTATCTATACTAGAGATACTGATAACCTGAGAAAACTTATAGGTAAGAACTCCTCTGATGTTATACAGATTGGACAGCACGGTACTTCCTTAATAGATAATATAGATCTTCTACCAGGCTCTTCGGGTAATGTTCGGATATACGACGGAACTACAGAATATGTAAGATTTGATGGTACAAATCAAAGAGTAGGTATAAGAACTACCAGCCCTTCAACCACTTTACAGGTTGGTGACGGAACAGCCGAAGATAAAGTTAGAGCGTACTACAGTGACGGTTCTTTTGCAGAGATGACGGGATACGGTTTGTACTTCAATAGAAACACTTCCTATATTAGACCTACAGTAGATGCAACTCAAAACTTATATATTGGTCACGTAAATCAAGCCTGGCAGTATATTCGTTTAAATGCATCGGAAAATATTAGTTTCCTTAGTGGTTCTACCGAAACAATGCGTGTTCATACAGGTGATGGTAGAGTAGGTATAGGAACAACTTCACCTAGTTATACATTAGACGTTTCAGGTTCTGGTAACTTTACCGACGGTCTAACAGTTACCGGGTCTATTACACATGATGGAGATCTGACAGTAACCGGTACTGTAACTGCACAAGAATTTCATACTGAATTTGTTTCTGCTTCTATAATATATCAATCAGGTTCAACTAAGTTTGGAGATACGTCTGATGATAT
>Ga0181402_1000142_pt1 | contig 25309 bp, 44 predicted proteins | sample 25SPOviralmetaG_FD_130131 | JGI IMG/M metagenome (GOLD analysis project Ga0181402, IMG submission 130131) | Marine viral communities from the oligotrophic San Pedro Time Series (SPOT) site, San Pedro Channel, CA, USA - 25 SPOT_SRF_2011-08-17 | ecosystem: Environmental > Aquatic > Marine > Strait...
CTCTAATAAAACCATCATCATTAGTAATTTGTTTGTATGTGAATAGTTTCTGTACTTCGTTAATTTTCCACTCATCAATTTTAGCTTCTAACTTTGCTCCAGATCCTGCTGGAATTATAGTAATATAAGTTGTATTCTTATCATAATCAGTTCCTTTTGTAAAAATTACAATTCTATCAATTCTACCACCAACAATGACGGGAATTAATTTTGCTCCTTTACCAGATCCATTTACAATAATTTCTGGAATAGACGTATAATTTCTACCACCATTTTTTATTAACACACCTTCAATTCTACCATCAACAACTAGTGGTTCAAGATCTCCTTTACTTCCAGTATCTATTTCAAAAGTAGGTTGTCTATTGTAATTAAAAATACTATTAGATCCATATCTAATTCCTTCAGTATTGACAAATGCCCTGACAACACTACCTTTAAAAATGGGTTGTAAAACTGGTCTTCTTGTGGTAGAAGTAATTCCCGTTACTTCTACTTTAATTGGTGGATAGTTAAACTCATGGACAGATCTAGGTTGTACATAGATAAAGTCAACATATTGATTGGTTCTCAGATTAAAATCATCACCATTAACAGTAGAAATTCCACATAATCTAAAATTATTTTTGTCAATAACATTAACAAGGTAATTAGTGTTATCTAATACACCTAATATTGCATCGTATATATCAATCCTCTTATAATTGATTATATCTCCATTATTATAACCATGATCATTTACATTGATACTATTATTATGAATATCAATATCTTCAGAGTTAATGAATACTCTTTTAGATCCATATTCGTACCCAGGATTAGTTACAACTATTGATTCAATTTTATTTTTATTCCTCAGCGATTTAAACTTCTGAATTCCTTTACCATACCCACTAAGATTTACTTCATTAATATTAGCAGAAACATCTTTTAGATTATTGAATAATTTAATAGAAAAATCATTAATAGTATTCACATAATACTTTGATCCTGTTTGTAGACCAGTAATAATTTGTTGATCTTCTCCTGGTTCATAAACAACTTCTTCATAATCTCTAAATCTATGGAATGTCGAAAATCCAATAGTATTATTAGTTAAATTAATTTTACTTGTATCTGCAGAATTAAATGATAATATATTTTCTACTGTTGCCAGTTTTACTTCAGCACTTGCTTCCTTTCCATTACCTCCACTTATAATTACTCTTGGTTGAGAATAAAAATCAAATCCAGGATCAATTATATCAATTCTTTCTAAATTTCCTTGAATTTCAATATCAATAGTTGCCCCAGCTCCAACAGAGTCACTAATAGTTACACTTGGAGGATTGATAACATCATAACCAGAACCCCCACCAGAAACTTCTACTTCTTTAATTCCACCAAAGAATATTGAATCCTTTGAAACATGATTTGATATTTCAACACCATTGTTAAATATTCCAACCGTATCATAATCTTTAGTTAGATATTTTTCATCTGTATATTCTGGATGAGGGATTTTTTTTACAATTTTTGATGACTCTAAACTATCATTTGAATATTTTTGGAGAATAATTATATTTTCAAATATTTCTCCAACAATAGTATTACCATTACTATCTACATATGAGGAATCACCTGAAGATATTGAAATATAATTACCCTCAAATAAATTTGCACGACTACTTGCAAGTTGAAAGGTTCTTTCGTCAATTCTAAGAACATAATAATATCCTGATCTAATATCTAATTTATTATTCCCTTGTCCTGGAATATATTGAACAAAATCTCCAGTAACAAAATTATGATTTTCTATCTGTATTAAAGGACCATTATATTGCCCAGAAAATTTTCTTTCTGGATTTATGGAACTTACTTTATAATTTGGTAATGAAGATGCTACAATGTATAGACTATCATCTTTATCATAATAAGTATTTTGAATATTAGTTAAATTATTAGAAGAATTTGGAAAATTAGTAGCTTGTAACTTTTGAAGTTTTCTTTTGACACTTAAAGATTCTTCGGCAATAATATCCTTTACGCTAGTATCTAATGTTACAAAGAATGTACTTTTATCCTGAATATCAATAACTTCATATTCTTTTTCTAATAGATTTCTAAATTTAAAGACTACTTTCTCATTAAGTTTAAATTTATTTTCAGATACTGTTTTTACTTTAAATAATCCACCTTCTATGATAACAGAATCTATATCATATTTTATTGGCAAATTATAAAACAATTCACTATTTCTAATATCTAAAGCATTAGATTTTCCTAGAGTTTCAATTTCAATTTTATCACCAACTTGATAGAAATAATCACTATCTATAGATTCTACTCCACTGGCAATAGAAGATATTCTAAATTTTATTTGAGAATTTCCAATATACGCATATGAAAAAGAATTAATTCTTACAGATTCATTTTCAGATAAGTCAAGAGTTATTCCAGAACAACCTAAAAATTGATTATAATTTTTAGATGTATACTTAATTACATAATCTACAGTACTCCCAGGAAAACGATAGATAACACTTCCAGATTCTGGAAAACCTAAAGTTGATTCTACATTAATTGTAGTTGAATTTTTACTAACACTTTCAGTTAGTTTAGTTTTTGGATGTATGGAAAATTGTCCTACTACAGTTCCAGAAGTTACCGTTATATCTTTATCATAATCATAGTCTAATTTAAGAGTATAATAACTTTCATTTCCTAATGATAGTATCTGAACATCACTTACAGAACCTTGAGCAAAATTGATTCCATTTGATACATCTTCATCCTGGAATATTGTTCTATTTTTAATATCTTCAAAATTTCCTGATAAAATTTCTATAGTTAAATTTTGAGATATTCTATACTTTGAACCTGAAGCTTCAATTGTATTCTCATAAGGTTTTGTTACACTTACTTCCTTTCCATATAATGCACGGAATAATATTCTAAAAGATTCATCAGATCCTTTTGCAGAATAAAAATCTATTGAATTTGATAAAAATAAATTTTGATTTAACCCATCTGCTAATTCTCTATTCTCAAATCCTGGAGATATCTGTTTTTTTAACTTTTCTAAAAATAGTCTTAAGGATAAACCACTAATATTATCAACTTTAGTTCCATTAGTATGAGCACTAACGTTCGTTGAACTAAAAACTAATTCTTCAGTTACACTGGATTTACTAATACCATTAAATCCACGGCTGCAAAGTTTAAAAGAATTATTTCCTCTCTCTTTATATAAGATTATCTCGTCACCAATTTTGATAAGTCCATTTCTATCTGGAAATCCAATAGTATTACTTACAAAAATTTCATTATCAAATAATTGTACATTAGAAGTTAGATTAGTACTCTCGGGAATACTTGACAATACATCCAGTTTGACATATCGATCTATATTATCAAGAAGATCTTGAGGTAATCCTTGCCCATCAATAGAATCGTAATAACGTTTTAAAAACTCACTTATTAATGGAAATTCTGTCCGTACAAACTCTGGTAATTGAGTTTCAACGATTGAACTAACTTTTATTCTCTCTTGATTCATTTTTAAGGTCTTATTGGTAATCCGTTTGTAAAGCTAGGAGATGATACATGTGTAGATCCTGAAATATCTATTCCAGATGCCATTACATCAGTGAGTACATCAACCTCACTATTATTTACATCTAATTGAAGATAGATATCTTGAAGACCTATTATGTCATTTGACTCTGGTGTTACTGATATTTGTATTATATCTATACCATATTTTTTCTTGGTTGTACTCAAGACTTTAATTGCTACTAAATTAATTTCACCCTTATCATAGTTTATTCTACCTACAGTTCGTTTTACTGATCTTAATGAAGCATTAGCTCCATAAGTAAACAGGAATAATGTTCCTTCTTTACCATTAGCATCTGGTAAATCACCAATGTAAACAGTATCATTAATTCCAGAAACAACAAAACCAGAAGATTTTATATTATATCCTTTAGTTGGATTTTTAATCTTAAATGCATTTCCATAGCAAATTTCATATTCGGCAAATTGATTAGTTTTGACCGCTAAATCTCTTCTAATGCTAATATTAGTAATATTAGAAGTTATTGATTTATGTGTATTATCAATTAAAGTACAGAATTTACTATACTTAAATTTAGCTCCATAAGAATTTAATTCAGAGGATTTTGCAAACAAATCAATATTTCTTGTTATACTATCGTTTAATTGATCTCTGCCAGGGAAAATATTTGAATTATAATATGCAGTAGTATCATATTCGATAAAGAGATATTTTAGATCAACTATTTCTGGAAGAATACCAGCAACAGTATATTTTTTCAACTCCCGTATAATATTATCTTTTATTGAGTTTGGAACAAAGTCTCCAAATAATGGTTTAATCGCAGCAAAGACTTTTCCAAATTGTGGAGGATCTAAGTCCTCTCCACCATAAACAGAAATTGATTGTACTTCTGGATAAATCTTGGGAATAATAGATTCATAATCAGATGCAGTTACTGCTCTGTTTTGTGCAGCATATATTTTAGTAGAGAATTTTCTGATTGATTCAACGTCTTCAATTTCAGCACCACCAAAACTTTGTCCATCTAAAGATAGTAAAGATTCATCTCCATTAACGACAATACCATTATTATCAATTACTCTACCATTATAATTCAAATAGGTTAATCCATTCGCAGATTCACCATCAGTAATAATATAAGTAACTTCTATCTCATTTAAATTATTTAATTTTTCTCCAATAATACCATCACCAAAAATTAGTTCATATCTTTCATCTGCAACTTCATGAACAAAGAATACTTTTGAATTTGATTTAACTTCAAAAATACTATTTGATTGAATAAAACGTTTTTTTACATTTGATCCCGAAGATGGTTTTACAAAAACTCGAATTGTAGAAACATCAATACCGGCATTATCTAATATAAATCTTTGATTCGGATTACTGGAATCTACGGTAAAAGATTTTCTAACTAATGTTCCCTGATATAATCTTATATTATTGAAATATGCGATTTTATCAACAACTGGAACAATAATATCATCTGGAATTGAAAATATAAATCCAACATTAATACCTACAGATCCTTTCTGTAGTGTTAGTGTTACGGGATCAATGCTTAATTCCTTTATATTAATTGAAAACGTTGCATCAACTATAGAAGACTTTCTTGATTTTGGTACGTACCCAATATTACGAGCAAGTGCTACAATATTTTCTCTAAGAGTCGCGCTATCAATGAATGTCTCATTGACTAGCATGTTTGCATTATATGAGTTGATGTATGTATTATATGCTAATACATCAATAATTGTAGATAAGTTAGACCCATCAAAATCATAATCAGTAAAGTTTGAATCAGATCTTAAATAATCCTTGATCGAAACTTTGATTTGATCGAAATCTAAATTTGTAAACTTTGCAATTGCCATTTATCTGCTGGACTGAAGTACGAAAGATAATTGTTGTGGTAATACATTAATACCGATAATACTATATCTTATTGCTACATTAAATGCATTTCCTTCAAGATTTGCCTCGCATTGAGTATTAATCAACTTAATTCTTGGTTCATACTGTTCAAGGGTAAATTCAATCTCACTTTTAATTCTACCTGCAGTTAATGAATCAACAGTATCAAATAATAATCTATTTACACCACATCCAATAGCTGGATCGAAAAATCTTTCTCCCTTAGAGGTAAGAATTAAATTTCGTACAGATCTTGCAACTGCAGTTTCATTTTTAATTGTTAGTATGTCACGATTAAAGGGATTAACCTTAAATGACATACTAACATCCTTAAAGCTTTTAGATACTCGTTCTAAAGGCATGTATGTAGTTAATAAAGTCTCCTAATATTTAGTCAGTCTTGAAGGAAATCTTCAGAATCATCATTCATAATTTCTTGGATGACTTTTTTCTGTGGTTTTTTTGTAAAATCACCGTAATCAGTTACAAGTGACTCTGTACCCCACATTTTTCTCATATATTCAACGTCTCTATCTGGATTTGGATTGTTTCCCATCTGTTTTCTCCTAAATTTGGTTAAAACAGAACTTTTAGAGGGGTTGCTATCCCTTTTTTCATTTATTATGGGTCAATTGAACGATTTTCTTGAGATTTATACATGTCAAGATCACTTTCTTGCTCAATTTTGCGCTCTTTTGACGTTTTCCAGAAGTATTCGTCCTCTCGACCCATTCCAAGACGGTCAAAACCGTTCTCAACTTGATAAACTTGCGTTGAAACCTTAAAATCAGGCATTTTTGGGGTCTCAGGTGTTAAACTATTGTCAAAAATACGCATCCGATTGTTTGGATACAGTGCATATTGACCATTTTCTAGTTCAATTAGGTTATGTGACTTATGTTCAGCTGGATTTTCGCTCGTTGCATAGTCAATCATATTGCAATCTTGGTGATAATTGTCAATAGTACAAATATAAGTCCCTTTCATGATACCATGATCTCTAGTATAACACTCAAAATCCATTGAACCAATGAATTGTTTGTGAATTGATACAACACCATAGTCCATACAATTCCAAAATTGAAGATTTGGTAAAGTCATATCAGGATCTGGTGTCTTTGGTTCTGAGAGGAACGCGCTGATTGGTAATTTGTCATACATTGCGGCATATTCTGGTAAATATGTCTCAAAATAAAATGCTCGCCCAGGTATGCTTTTTGCTGATACCCAAACGCCTTTTACAAATTCACCATGACCACTTTGATGATCTGTTAGATATTCTTTTCTTACCCATACTTCTTCAGAGGGTAAATTAACGATTAAACATGCCATAGAGATTCCGGTTCCGGGCAACACACTATTTTATAAGATAAAAAAAGAGACTCTTTATGAGTCTCTGAAAGATCAACGACCTTGACCACGATAACGCTTGCGCTTTCCGTTTCGTGAACTTGCAGCATACTTAGTATGCTTCCCTGATCCTTGTCGAGTGTTCTTAGGAGTTGGTTCTAAAAACACTGTGCCGAGTGCTGATTTCTTAATTGCCATAATTAATTTCCTCAAGTTGTATTTTAGTGGGATCAATTAACTCACCGTCATAATAACGACTCGCTATCTCTTCAATGATATCAGATACTTCGTCGTATGACAAGTCTGTGAATAGTTCTTCATCCTTGTAGAGAAGTCTAAATTTACTCATCAGATGATTCGAGTCTTCTCATGTCCTACACGAATACGAGGATCACACCAGATCTCATATCCTGCATCCTTTGCATCTAAACAGAATGAAACATCCTCTCCACACATGTCTTGTACTTCACCAGATTCAAAGACTTGCATCTTAGGTGCAAACCAAGGATATTCGAGATTCTCAAATACTCCATTCTTAATCATTACCCACCCAAAACCTGTATAGTCTACTGTAAAGGGTTTCCGACGCTTCTGAATGCTATCTACAGTCTCATGATTCATGACTCCACCATTACTGCGGAAATCATCCTCCTCTAACCAATGAGCAACACTTGTAGTACGTCCATCCTCAGTAGCATACCATCCAGCAGTGATTCCTCTCTCTTCTCCTTCCTCAGGAACTGCTAGATCACATAGTTGCCAAAACTTATCAGTGTTAAACACAATGTCACTATCAATCCATAACTGATAATCATACTGTAAACGACCATCCCATGGTACTTGCTTAGGTCCTCTTAATACATTTGCACCTAATACTTTACAACGTGCAAAATTAACCATAGATGAATAATCTTGACTGATCTGAATATTCATCCCGTTTTGTACCATATCAAATGATAATTGTACAAACGATTTTAAAAATGTGTAAGAGCATCCTCTACCAGGTAGGCAGAATACAATACTCTTACCACGCATCCGTTCTTTGATCTTTGCATAGTCCCACTCTGGTGCTTCTTCCGCTTTCTTCTTTGGTGGAACGGTCTTAACAGTGAATCCTTTGGCCATAAGAAATTAATACCTCAATGTCAATTCTATATCAATATTTATTTTTTGTCAATAGGAGGAATTTGCTATTTCCTCTTTATTGATTACTAGTTCCTCATACGATAAGTCCTCAGTATCATAATCAGTCTTTATTATTCCTACCATGTTATTCAATTCTTTCCATGTTTTCTTAAATGAGTCCTCAGTTAAATTTGAATATATGCATTGTTTTTTTACATATATGTGATAAATCTTGGTTTCCATTTATGATTATGATGTCAATATACTATGTATCCACACTATCATAATTCCCAATGAAACACAAGTGATACGGAATACCGTGGAAGGATACCGTATAAACCAACCAGCAAATACTACACGCCAAAAATTCCAATAAGGTTCTCGGAGAGATTTTTTTATTCGGGGATTTTTTTTACGTGAAGCATTTCTAAGTGGCATTTTTACTACCGGGATTTTTTTTATTTTTATTGATATCTAAAGGTCAAAAGCAAGACCTTATAGATTAAGGGATCCTACCGTTTTTAGGAAGGGGGGGCCGGTACGCCCCTACGGGGCACGGAGGGGACGCTTAAACAACTGTCATATGTGCCCGAACGAACAGTAAGGGGACACCTGTTGTAGTGTCCCCAGACGGTTTACAGGTTGTCTGCTTTAGTGCAGACCCATCGGATGTATCCGATCCTCTCACCCGCTAGCCACTGTTCAGGTGTCACACACCATGCGAACGACATATAAGCGTCCGCACGATCCCTTGTGAATCGATCCCAATCAGCAGGAGTGAAACGGTCACGATACTGTTCGGGGACGACTGAGAAGGGCGAGGGGGTGCCACCGATGCGAGATCTAAACAATTCCGCTGCTTGATCAGCAGGGGAGAGATCCTCAGACCATGGACGGTGTTCGGTGTTGTTCATTGTCCTGTGGTGTTGAACAACCGGATCATACCATAAAAAATGGAAGGGTGTGAACCCTTCCGTGACATAAGTTAATACCCGATACCCTTTGGATTATAGAGTTCAGGAAACGCTTGATAGAGTCGGATCCTGTTGTTTAGATCTGCCTTTTCAAGTGCTGCGAACATACGCTGTGAGAATCCCCCCTCCCAACCTAGTTCCATGGCGTGGAGGTGTTTCCATAGGGTCTCATCTCCTGCCCGCATCCTCTCATTCCAATAATCGTAGGATGGCATGGAGGTGTGTTGAGTGAGTGAACGTGTCATGCTGTTCTGTGGTGTTGAACAATTGGATCATACCATAAGGTGATCGCTTTGGGTAGTGTTCTGCTAGGGATCCACCACAGAACACTGGCAACAGAACACTACAGAAAACGATCAACCCTAAAGATTTAACGGTAGGATACAACCGGAGCGGAAATGTTTCCAGGATGAATACACATATAGGTATCACCTAAAAATGTTCTCCCAAAAACGATTTTATGTGATCCACCGCTTTCTAAACATCGCAACTTTGCTTCATTATTCATTACGATGTGAGCAGGAAGAAATGTTGCACAGGTGGCAAAAATGCCTGCTAAAAATGGAAGTGAATTTTTCATGATTTAAGAATAAGTAAGTTCTACGGATTGAACTTTAGCGGGAGAACCACAAGAAAGGTAGAAAGTTTTCATCCTTTCAGCTTCTTCTAAAGTAGAGAATTCTTGAGTTCTCCATTCACAATCACCATAGGGTGACTGATAAAAAACAAGGAAAATCATGGTGTCTGTGGTGTGAACTTCCGGATCATAAGGGATCGGGTGAAATCAATCACCGAACCAGACCAGTTCAATAACTGGCACAGAACCTAGTGCAGTCTCATGAGAATTCGACAGTTGCCGAGACTGCTGTGGTATATTGTGAAGGAATTCTGAAGGAGCATTTTTCACAGAGCACAGAACCCCTTGCAATCCACGGATCGCTTTATGAACATTTACACTATGTGGGTTCACACAAACAACAGCACATCCCGCAGAATCTCCAATGATCAAAAACTTATTCATGGGTGGTGGATCGGTTCCCCCACATCCTGACTCAGATCCTGCTAATGGCAACCCCTCAAACCTGTATCAATCCTGAAACCAACACACGAATTTATGTGACAAAAACTCGACAATTCATCAAAAACTGTTATGGAGGTTCCAATCTAAAAAGTGTCACACTGACAGTTGACAAATCGGAACAGTACGGTAATAAGAATATAAGGGAAGAAAGAATAACAATAAGGGGAAAGATACAGAGGAAAAATATAAACAACTGGAAGAAAGAAAAAATAATAATAAGAGAAAAAATACAAAAGAAAAAATATTATCAATCATCGAAAGATTTCAAAATTAAAATGAAACATAACGCGCACACACATCTAGAACATAATGGCGCTGTGCCACCTCCAGAAGCGTCCACAAGGTGTCTATACACCATATCAGGTGTGATAGACTATGTGAAACATAAAGAGAGGAGAGGTATCCTTGTTGACGAAAATGTTCGACACCCAACCTGTCTACAACTATTCTTATTAAAATGATACTATTATATGTGATATACTATTGTGTGATTTAAACTAGATGTATATGTGTGATTTAAACTAGATTAGTTAAGTGTGATATATCTAGACTAGATTTGTGTGATATAATCTAGTCTAGATTTCTGGGGATTATATCATCCCCAGATCAATCGTGCGATTCTCTCACGTTTCCGCAGTGGTGCCAAGCGAGTGTATTCTACCCACCGTGCTCCCAATTCGTGACGCTTTACCAATCCAGTCCGTGCCATCTCCTTAAGTAGGATTGAAACGGTTGTACGTGCTTCCTTAGGCATTCCTAAGGATTCATTAATATCAGTTGGACGCAAACCATCCTGCTCATGTCCGGGTCTGCCATTGTCCATGGGGAGAACCGATAAGATGGCATTCTGATAGGTTGCTCCGAATCGGTTGCGCTGTGTGATGGAAGTAAACATGTTCAGGGTGTGATTGGTTTGAATAAACGTATCCTACAGGATGGAGAGCAGTTCTGCAACATCCACTCCTAGCAGTTGTGCCAGTTCTTCATTTGTCTTCCCGCTGATGATAGTGTAATCCTCAGGGGGAAGGAGTTCTTCAATCTGCTGATCAGTTGTCCAGGGATCCATGGTGATTGGTTTGAACTGATCCTATTATAAGCACAGAATGGGGGGATCGGTCAATCCCCCCCACAAACTTTACTTACTGTAACCTGCAAACTGTTTCGACTTGCGACGATCACGGATCGCAGCACCCCAGTCAGATCCCTTAGGTTGTGTGCCATGAACTAACAAAGCAAAGGGATTATCACCGAAACAATGTGAATCATCATGATCAACTTCCAGTCCCTCACTAATAGCCTCCTCTTCATATTTGAAGACTTTAGAATATCTTGGGAAATAGTTTCTATCAATTAGATGATCCCATTGTCCGCCATAAGATGCAGTCATGTAAAAGTTTTCTGGCATATCAATAAGTTCTGCATCCAATTCATTAGTAAGAAAGAATGGCAAAGATTTACTATAGCAATAGAACTTAAGATCAGGATTGTTCTTTGCTACTATCAACCATGCTTCCAAATAAAGACTGGAGAAGAAGTCACCACTTTCATGAATTCTCACAAGTTTAGTGTTTTTTGTACGATGATAATTGATAGCGTATTCAATAACTTTGGCACATTCTTCCTGACTGATCTTCAAAGCAGAAACAATTATGTCCATATTGTTCTTACGGTTCTCAAATACTGCATCATATTGAACCTCTGATGATGCTGCAAAGCATCGGAAGATTGTTTCTTTACCATCCAAGATCTTACGCTTCCCGCTTTCATAAACTGCGGACGATTTACAGAACCTAGCACCAGGGCAAGTCTTCCCTGCCGGTAGATTAAAGATCAAAGTTTTTTTGCCAAGTTTGGCGTTTCCTTTGGAAAAGTTCAGCATGGGAGGTGTGGTGGCGATGAACATAGTATGCCAGTCAGATCCAACCTACGCAACCACCTTTGTGCCACTGCTAAAAGCGTCCACAAGGTGTCTCAAAATGACCTCAGGCATGATACCCAAAAAAAGGGGAGACCCTCCCAGATCTCCCCCAATAACCCTTGACAATAATTAACAAACTTAATTTTTATATTATTATTTTTATTCTCCCTTTACTGTATCATGTTCGGTAGTTTCGATTATGGCATCAAGGATCTGTATGATCTCTTTACCATTTGATCCTTTTCTTAACAATGATATCAGAGTGTGTGTAGGCATTTGTGATAATGCGTGTGTGTAAGTTATGTGGGTGTGTACGCTGTGTGAGCACCATACACACCCGTGTGTTCATCAGGCAGCGACAGTGACGGTAGTCAGCATGTCCTCGCGCAGGGCACGATTGATGAACTGACCCTTAGAGGTTGCTTCGTTAAACATTGTAACGAACTTTTCAACGTCTGAAACACCATAGGTGTACTTGCGTCCACCTGCGAAAGTTACATCAACATTACCATCGGTGCTGTTGGTGATACTCTCGATTGCGGATGAAGTGAAATCAGCGAACATAGTGTGAATCTCGATAAGGTTTTCTAGTGGAGTCTTTAAGGCGCTGCCGTTCCTATGTCGATAATCTAGTCTAGATTTCCGTGAGTGTCAATCTCGACTAGACACTTTTTCAACTGGTTGCAAGTTGATGTTGTAACATGAGTTGCTCTTCCGTGACCTCATCCACACAATCTTGAATTACAGTGTAGATGTAATCAATGTTCCCAACATCATTGAAGATACGTTCTGCCAGTTCAGGAGTTATTTCTTCAGGAAGATACACCGGTTCATCATCACCTTCATCGCGAATCATACAATCTTCTTTAGTATAGATCCATGCGGCACAATGGGCATCTTCACCCTGTTCTTTGATCATACTTGATACTCTGTCTTGGAGTTGTTTGAGAGTGTAGTTCATTGATTCAGGATGCTGGTTTCATTGTATCAGAATAAGATACCTTGATGGAAGAATCTGGTGACAGATCTTTAAGTGTCTCCTCACCATAAAGATCAACAATTTCTGCTTTTACTTCTTCCTCATTCCATGTTTCGATGTTTTCCATGATACTATCAAAAGCAAATGTGATGAGAGTATCCATGTCCATCCCATCGATGATCATGTGAGTGTAATTCTCTTTAAGAGTTTCGAGTTCAGATTCATTCATAATCAGAAGTCCCATTTAGAATTAAGAAATGCTTCCAAAGTTTCATCATCAGACTTAGGTGATTCTTCAAAAGGATCTAATCCTTCATTCATTTCATCAACTAAGTCTGCAATTGAAAAGAGTTCAAATTCATCCATGAGATTGAAAGGATTGAGTGATTGAGGTCTTTCCCCATGAACTTAATATAGAGGCACTGTAGGAGAATACAAGTACCTCTGTGACAGTTCTCAAACTGGTTCAAGTACCTTCAAAGGTTCTTCTGTATTGAAATCATATTCCACAGTGTTAGTCTCACCCCAACCAAGTTTCCAACACTGCCAACCATGATCTGGGGTGAAAAGATAACACCATTCCTCACCACAATCGTCAGAGAGAAACTCATCGAAAGTAGACATACAAACCTCTATTTCTTCACCACGTTCGGTGTAGTACATAGGGCCAGGAATTTCTTTCTCAAGATCCATTATCCAGGAACCATCAGGGTGCTCCATGTAGATTAATTCAGTTTCTCCATCTGCACGAATCACACGACGTTTGAGTGGTTTAGAATCCCATGTATGTCTTGATTCAAGACAGGACATTCCACCACCATCGATTAACTCTTGAACCTGTTCTTTGGTTGTGTACTTAGCACAAAGAATGCGACCATTGTTACGAATGTAACCGTCGTAGTGACAATAAACACTAATGATCTGATCTGAACCAACTGCAAGTCCGATACGAGAACGAGTGCCCATGATAGGAAAAAAAGATTAAGGTGCGAGTGGGGAGACTTGAACTCCCACGGGATTACTCCCAACAGATTTTAAGTCTGGTGCGTCTACCGATTCCGCCACACTCGCTTGAGTACTTCACAAATATAGGGGATCGGTAGAGGTTTGTCAAGTCAAATATCAAACACTTTGACTGACCTGAGTTCATCCTCGAAGAATGGGTGGAACTCCTCCATCGTATCCAGCGAAAGGAGATCGTTGTAGATCTGAGACCACTTATCGCAGTGGCACATGAGTTCTTCGTGTTCTTTATCACTCATCACATGAATTCCTCAATAAAGTAATCAATTGTAATCTCTTGTTCTTCACAATACTTTTCAAGATCTTCTGGTAAGTCATTAAGAATATTACTCCAGGAAAACTTCTCCCAGAGTTTGTAGAATTGATCAGAGTTCATAAAGTCCTTATCAAAGCGGACAAACCTATTATAATCATATAATGCATATGTGTCAACCTTATTGTTATTATTTCAGGACATAAAAAAAGACCCCTCTCGGGGTCATAAGATTACCAACGATCTGGACACGATAGGTTCTCTACGTATGCGTTTATCTTCTCGGCACCCTGAATGTCTAGAGTCTTCTCCCAATCAATCTGATGTGGGTCGAAGTCTTCTAGTACTTCTAGTTCTAGAGTGATGCGATACTTTTGCTTTTGACCGAGAAGATAAGCTGGCATGAGAACCCTTTGCGATGAACTTAAGGTTAATATAGACCAATATCGATGACCTGTCAACATGTGAGTATGACAGATCTCGATGTGTCTCGATATGCATATAATCTTATATAGACATGATACTATAAAATATGTGAATACTCACATATCTCGACTAGATTCTTATGTGAATAAGTGTGTGATCTCGACTAGAAAAAAAGAACCTCATGAGACCATGCTGTTGTCTCGACGAGATTCTTAGCAACCCCACATAAGAACTATAAGGCATGAGAGTGATTCTGTCAACCCCTGAGTGCTTATGGTTTTGATTGATAAAGAGACCTTATGGGAAAATATTTCGGGTCCCTTGACAAAAACTTATGGTCGTGTTATAATAAAACGTCTAAGATCACCCATAAGATTCACAAAAAGATTCATAAGATTCACAAAAAGATTCATAAGAATTAAGAAAGAATCAGGAAAAAAATAGAAAGAATTATAAGGATTGAGAAAGAAATAGAAGATAATAATAAGAAAAACTAATTGTCCATCAAGAACATAAAACCATAAAAAAACCTTAAAATGTTTTTAATGTTATGATTCTCCTACATAATAAAAAATGAAGTCTATTTATAAGGTTTTCAAAGGGGTATTTTTGAGGTGAGAAAGAAACTAAGTGACATCAAAGGACTGGAACTATTCTCTGAATATGAGATAGATTCCGATGGTTATGTTGTATCTCATAAGGGTAGAACACCCAGGGTATTAAAACCATACTGGACATATTGTCCTGGTGAGTATAGAGCAATACAGTTATATGATACAGAGAAGAAAAGAAAGATTCTTTATATTCATAGATTAGTTGCAGAAGCATTCATACCTAACCCTACTGATAGTTGGGGAGTTAGACATAAGAATGATGATCATGATAATAATCATATTGATAACTTAGAATGGACACCTAAGCGTGTATATGATAGTAATAAGAATATAATTGATAATGATAGTTTAATACTCTCTCCTGATATATCTGATTATATTAAATTAGTACATCGTGCATGTTTAGAGAAAGGTGTACCAGTTCCGAATGAATATGACTTTTATCATACTATGATTGAACACTCATTAACTGAATATATTAACCGTTATGGTTTAAAGAAGACAATACATCAGATAACACATTCCAACCAGTAAGAATAAACTTATGTTGTGTAGGTGAGTTAACACCATGATGAACATATGGAAACTTAGCAGGCCATATACTAAGATTACCTTGTATTGGTTGAATCATTGTATTCTGTTCTGGGAAATAAGTTCCTCCTTGATCTGTTACAGTATTAAGGTTAATCATCCATACAAGAACACGATATCTTGACATATCTTCCAAATCATATTGATGTTCAATGTGAGGTATAGAATAACATTGATTAGGTTTATAATGTTGTATATTCTTATATTGAAATTGGTGATGATGAATTAATTTTAATTGTGGGAATAGATCTTCATAATGTTTAATTTGATCTTCAATTGGAATTATCTCATCAATTGTAATACCAGTATAAAACCCCGTCCAATTATCTTTATTAGAATCCTTCTTATACTTTTCAATATAATACTCACATTGTTCTTGACTGAACGCATGTGGGTATTGTTGAATATGATTCACTTAAATCCTTTTGGAGGTGCTTTCTTACTATTAGGCATCCATTGTGGAATAAAACTACACCATCCAGTTACAATATACTTGTGTTCAGTATTTGATACAATACCCATATGTGAATGTGTCCAACCAGCAGGCCATACAATCATCATTCCTTCAGTTGCATTTGCATAAACCTTTTGTTGTAACCATCTTGTACCACCACCATCTCTTACAGTGTTAAGATAAATCATCCATGCTAACATTCTTCTTGAACTGACTTCATCATAACCAGTTTCCATATGTTCTCCATTATACGCCATTCCTGGTTTATAATGTTGTAAATTAGCATCTTTATCAATTGCCCATTTAACTGGTGTATGAATTAAAAAATTATGCTTTTGAGCATACTGTGTGATTCTTTGCTTTACAGGTTCAGATAAGATGTTATCTTCCATCATATTCAATGGTAATTGATAATATAATGGTTCAAATGAAGGTGCCAAGCGTCCTTCATTATCATCAAATCTTTTAATTACTTCCTTACAATCAGCACTCGTAAGTGCATCTTGATATACTTCAATATGATTTAACTGTTGTTTCATTTTAATTTCATAGCACTAACCTTATCCCATACTGGCATATGATGAATAATATTCTTTTCAATATAATCCTTTCTTACACTTTGATTTACACCATCAATTAACATATAAATCGTTTCTCTTACATCACCATCTAAATCACCATTATTATTCACTCTATCACGCCATTCATCTAATGTTAAATAAACTTCCTGTTGACGTAAAAATACATATGGTTTCACATCAGTAATTGTTGTCAAATAAAAATTCTCTTCCTCTAATTTTAATTCACATGATCCTTCAACAGCAACAAGGAAATCTTCATTCATATACTTACTATCAACAACAATCTCTTGATGTGTTGTGACATTGATTTGATATGTTCCTTTTCCAAATTCGGAATAGATGGTATCAAAGAAGTTTGCAAAGTCTAAGCATTCCCAAATACCAAGTGCTTCATCAATATTCGTATACTGACTACGATCTTCTTCTTTTACATTTTTGACACGATCAGCAAAGACTTTCTCTGTCATTGCAAAGATCACATCACCTTCTTCATTCTTGTAGAAATTCATTCCTGTACCTCAGTTGTTGTATCGTTGTTGATTGATTGTTTGATTTCATTCCCTTTCACAAATCCAATACCACCAAGAAGTAAACTTAATATAAGCACAACTGAAATGGCACCATGTCCTTTATCATCATCAGAATCAGCATATTCTTCAATACTTTGTCCAGTGATCTTTTCACCAAACCATGCACCAGTTGCACCCATACCAAACATCAAAATCCAAGGAGTGAATTCAATCAATAAAAAGAGAACAACCGCAGCAACTGCAATTCCTCCCCAACTACCAATATCTATACTACCACCAGATGATGAATTTGATTGATCATCATTATCCTCTCGGACTAAAAATACTCTCTGAACATCTTTTTCATCGACACCTTCACGTCGTGCAATGTTCCTTCTTGCTTGAAATACATTTTGAGCATTGATCTCCGCATCATAAGGATGATCATCTTTAACCCAGACTTGTGCAGTGAAACGTGGCATAATTAACCTTTGATGAAATGATATACTTTGGTTACATCCATGTTACCATGAATATAACCTGCAACTATCACACTGAGAGTGACAAATATCACTCCCAGAAACATTGATACTGGTATCCAACGATTATCTTGCATAAAGATAACCTCCTGCCCAATCTGCATTTTTAAATAACCATTCACGTTGCTCAATCAATCTTAGATCAAAACGAACACCTTTGGCAGGTGATTTCCATGATGCTGCTTTATATACTTCACCAGTCCTTTTATCAACAAATGCATGAGTACTACGTTGATTATTCACCATTATAACCTTGTGATACTTACGACCAGTGTCAATCACAAAATCATACTCTGAAATACCTTTCTCAAGTTTATCAATACATTCAGCATGATAACCAGTAGAATCACCATCAGCACCGATGTTCAATTTGTGCATCCTGATACTGTAATCAAGGTAGTTCTGACGCAGTGCTTCACACAATGCTAGTGTATGTGCAAGAACTGCCTCCTCAATCTGCTTTCGTGCTTCAGCAGATTCTGCGTATTCAGCGAATGTAGTGGTGGTCATGAGAAGAATTGCTTTGATGAACTTACTATAATCTAAAATCAATGATGTGGAAGTGGTGGTGTGCCACTTCCTGAACTGGTTTAAGAAGGCATCTTTTCTACATTGTAACCAGTAACCTTGGCACCGTTAGAAATGCGATCAGACCACTCCTTATGTGCTGTAGAAGCAGTGACAACACTATAACTCTTGAGACCACTCTTATTGAAAGTAACACGCTTCATGAAACGTTTGATAACAGTGCCAGACTCCTCAGCAATAAATGCTTCGGGAAAAAAGTCAATAGTAGTGACGAATGTAGTGAGTTGCATTAGACCAATTTTAGATGCTTGTGAAGTTCTTCAACTGTCATGCCAAGTTCAGCAGATGCTTCCTCATCCCATTGACGATTGTTCGCTTCACATTGTGCGATGAACATTGGATCATTTGACATCTCTGCAATAAGATCTTTAAATGGATCTCTCATGATGAATGACATTGGTTTACAAGAATGATTTTAACTGTTTAATGCTTCAACCTCATAACGAATCTGATTGGGATAAGTTTCCTGTGCCCACTTAAGCACTCGCTTATTCTGTGCTTTGATACCTTTCTGTGATGTTGGTTTGGTGGGCAGAGTGCGAGTTGTTTGCATCATTGTGAACTCATCGTAGAGTCGAACAAGATACGTTTGAGTTGTGCTTTTCATCAGAGAGAATCAATAATTGAACGACGTACTTCGTAAGCAACGAATTGATTTGGGAAAGTTGCAATCTTAGTGAAGTCATCTTTCCAATAGAGTGCCCACTTAGTGGAACCCCAAACTGCTTTGACTAGGATTGGGTTATCGATGCCAAGTGGATAAGGTTTCATGGTGGGGTTCCTTTGACTCCTATAGAATACATGGTTTTGATACCCTGTAGGAGGATAGTGGACACTTTACCAACTGGTTCATCACTTGAGATCAATTAAACCTTGTTGAGCAAGCATGGACAGTGTGCGTCCATAATGACCTTGCAACCACTGATATGCTCTGGTGTCGAAAATTTGTTGAAAGAGATCCAAAAATTCTTCTTCAGAAAGTTCTCCGTTTTCGTAACGCATGAGGAGATCAGAGTCAATCATGATGAAATTAATTTTGTGGAAGAAATTGTTAGAAGAAACACTAACATGATTACAACATCCCAAGACTTGTTTTTAATGAAGTATGGGATTGAAATCATATCTGCAATAAAGTTCATGATCACTCCAGTAGTGACATTAACATGAAGGATAACAAAATACGCCGAAACTACTAGAAAACTACCAATAACTCTGGCAATAATTAGGTTGCGGTGTATCGTCATCAGATCTGCAAGATTGATTACTTAGTCAGTATACAGACCAAATCACGATCAGTCAAGGTGGTGTGGACAGTTTATTTTTTGTCTATAAGTCCCTTTTGATACTTTTCCATTTTGTCTATGATTTCCCTTAGATGTTTAATCGTCTCATCTTTTTTATCCATTTCAAACCTGAGAGTCTCAAGTTCTCGGTGGAGTTGGTAAAACATAGAGCTTTGTTCGTAGGTCATACTTGATGGGGGTAGGGGACAGATAAGTATTCGGTTTTGTGTAAGATGCACATAATTCTTATATTCAAAGAAAATATTTAGAATTTATAATTTTGATGTAAAATAGTGTTCAAAAAGAACTTTTTCGGTACGATGTGCTTCAATTTCCCATGGTTGATCTTGGTAATCACTCTCAGAGTAGTCTACACCTTTCCAAAGACGTAGTGAACCTTTGTCTCTTAAATCACCTTTGACATGTTGATGAACATGGACTAATTCATGAAACAAAACTCGTAAGTATTGTTCAATATCAAGTCTATTATGAATTTCAATCAAGAAACATCTGGGTCGATGATCATTATCAGTTACACTACACCATCCATATACTCCTTCCCGCAAAAGTCCTCGATGATGTACTTCAATGTCTATTTTATGCCTAGGCATATATTTTGCCATAAACCACATAACAGCGTCCTTACAGCGCCTTTTAGGTGCCTTGTGGCCGCTAATATCAAGAAAGAGCATAATCGATTACCTTTTGGGAAATACGTACACCCCAGTTCATCAACCATAGAAATGATCCAACGAAAAGAAGTTTTTGTGTGGTGGTCATGATTTCCTCAATTCATCACAAATATAAAACCCTTCACAGGTTTTGTAAAGGGTCAGTGTGACAGTTTTTAATCTGGTTTATTATCCTCAGGTTCTTTCAATTTTCGTACAAGATGTTCTGCGTAATCTTCCATTTTATCTGGATGAACTGCTCTGATACCAGAATCCTTGATTGCTTTTTCAATAGAATTGATCTCTTCTGGGCAAATTTTCTTTTCTTTCGGAAGAGTCATAGTAGAATGTTTAACTGTTAGTATTTTATCAGGAAATCAACAAAAACACAAATTTCTTTACATTATATTCATATTCACCCGTAGGAAATCCGCAAAAATTCAGACGGAACTTGCAAAACGTTTTCAATTTCATCATCATAGATTCGATAAAATCTACTTTTTATTCTACCATCATCAGCACGGTATCTTCTAACTGAACCCAGGTGCATATTGTACCCAATGAATCCATTCTCAATAAAATCTAATACTGTGGTGACTGGATGATAATCATAGAGAAGTCCAGGTGTTCTTGCTTCATAGATGAAGGTATAAGTTTCTCCTGGAACTGGGTAACTTTTAATTTCTGGTATGTGAATTAAATCTTCTTTAGACAAAACTTCAATCAACTCATTCATGTAGTATCTTGAATCCATGTTGACTGCAAGATTACTCAAAAGAGTTTCCATTCTTGTTAAAGTTGGTTCTTCACTCTGTTGCCTTAACTTTTCTCTCTGACGTGTGAGGAAACTTCCTTTTCTTTTAATTCCACCTCGTTTACTTCGACCAGTTACATCACTTCGGTCATTAAAATTTTGAAAAGAGTTGGTCATTTTTTACCCAGTGTGCGCTTAACTCCTTTTTTTACAAGTTTATACGCAGCACTGCCTAATTCTTGTCTTTGTTGTTTGCTTTTTTCTATATGACGTGCTTTTTTTTCGTTCGCTGCTTCAGCATCATTGGATCGCTTCTCTGCTGCTGCGTCTACTTCAGATTCAGTATCTTTATTTTTCTCTGAGGAACGTTCTTTAAACTTTTCTAAGTTGTCTAAAGATCTTTGCTTTGCAAGTTCTTTTCTTGATATTAATTTAGAAACTGATTCAGACTCTTTATCATTAGAGTCTGAATCTTCCTTAAAATGTTTAAAAGATTTCATTAAATCTTATGATCTTTTGAGTATTTATTCAAATAACTCCGAATCATCCAAATGAAATTCTTTACGTAAAGAATCAGACTCTTCTATAAGACCAAGATCCAATAAATGAATCATTCTTTCGCAAAGATAACTTTCGACTTCGATTGAGGTTTTTTCTTTAAACATGATCAGGTGGTGAATTGTTCTACAATTTTAGACTCAATATTCTCTGCAAGTGCATATGTTGGCGCTTTCATAACATTCTCACGAAGACGACCATAAGAGTCATCATTCATTCCTTGATCTGCATCAGCAATTAAATCAAAACATTCATTATCACTTTCGGCAACAACATTCCAGACACCGCCATATTCAGATCTGGGGAACGGAATAAAGTGATTAACGACGTAGAGAAACTTTTGAGTCATTGGTTTGTGTAAATTACCTTTTTAGTTTAGTGTGGATTGATCCTGGTGTCAAGGGTCAGTTGGTTATGATGTTTCCATAGATCGTGTTGTTTTTGATCTCATAATTGTAACAATCTATGATTTCTTTGTAAAAATCATAAGAATACTTAACCTTGAACGATAATTTTTTATTCTTCACCATAATCTTGCTCCCAAAAATTGTTCCAATGGTTTTTACAAATTTCAGATTCATCATTAGAGTCACAAAACATACGATCAACAACTTTAAAACAAACTGAATTAAATTTGCCCACTATCCCCTTTAATTGTATTTTTGTATGTTGCGAATGAACTTTAACATCTTTTACAGTGTAAAATTTTCCCACAGTACATGGAGGCCAATCATTGTTACCCCATAAGACTTGTTCTTTGATACATCCAACATATTCAACTGTGTCACCTATTTTGATATTCATAGAGAAATCCATTATCTGTAGTATAATAAACTTTATGTATCCCTGCCTCTTCTAATGCAAGAGTACAAATTGGACATGGTTTTGCCATTCTGAGTTTGTTTTGAGGATTAACTCTTGCAACAACAATTGTATCACACTCTTCCTTGCATTTGACAAGGGCAGCAATTTCAGCATGAAGAAAGATCTTTTCATGAAGACCAACTCTCTCTGCAAATCTTGCTTGAAGTGGATGTGATTTTGTTTCAAGATTAGTTGCTGAAACAACGACTTTATTCTTGCTCAACAAAACTGCACCTACTTTCTTTTTTGATGGTGATGATTTTGCTGTTTCAATTACAAAATCATAAATGTTGTCAGAAAGCATTTGAATCAGTTTCTATATTAGTAGTATATCAAATAACTTCCTAACTGGGGTTCGTAATGTGCGATTTTTGATCTGGCACATTATTGTCCCAATGACGAATTACTCCGCTAACAATAAAACAATTAGTAACCATATAAGAAATGAATATAATAGTACGTATGCCAGCCACGTAGTTATCATATGGTTTTGTTTTATCATCGGAGAAACTCCCTATTGAATACTTCCATATTTCCCATAATTTGTTCATGGTAACATTTTAACGATCATCATCCGTTGGAGTTAATCCAATAGTTCTCATAGTTTCTTGCTGTTTCATATACAATTTAATCCAGCATCTTGCCATGTCTCTAAGCATGTCAATATCATCACATTCTTCAATTTGACGTGATAACTTTTCATATTCAAACATTTTAGCAGTGCTTTGTAGCACTATTTCTGCTGGATTAAATTGACTCATTGTTCCTCTCCTTGTTATCTCCAATTTTTTGGTGTTTTACTAATTTTATATGCATTTTTTCTCAGACTATACCGTTTGATATATTTTTGCATATGTTCTTCACATTGAAAGTAGCAAACTTTCATTTCCTTTATATTTTTTTGCTTATGTACAAACTTGATGGGAAATGTTTCATGAAATGATGAGTTATCATTGCCAACAAAACCAGAGTCAATAAGTTCTTGTTTTTTAGTATATTTTTCTACTGCTTTTGGTTTAGCAGGTGTTTTTGGTTTGGCAGGAGTTTTAGGTTTACTAGTTGTTTTTGGTTTAGCAGGTGTTTTTGGTTTGGCAGGAGTTTTAGGTTTAGTTGTTGCCTTTGGTTTTTTAGTTGTTACCTTTGGTTTTTTAGTTGTTGCCTTTGGTTTAGCAGGAGTTTTAGGTTTGGGTGTTACCTTTGGTTTGGAAATTCTTTTCTTTCTCTCTGTCATTTAACTTCTCCAATAACCCAAGATTTCATACCATGTGGTAGATCTGCAATAATTTCTTGAGACAATGTTACTACTTCTTCGGGTACAATTATACAGAATCCAATCCCAAGATTGAATACATTACGCATCTCATCTTCAGCAATGTCCCCTGCCTGTTGGATCTTATTGAAGAGTTCTGGTCTCTCCCAAGCAGAGTAATCAACATCAACAGTAAGACCTTTTGGGAGGCATCTAGGAAGGTTCTCAGGTAGTCCTCCGCCTGTAATATGTGCCATACCTAAGATAGGAACTTCATCTAATAGTTGTTGGATTAGATCAGAGTAGATGGTAGTTGGTGTCAACAACTCAGGCATCTCTTTATAAAAAATATTATGTCTAGACAACATATCATTGATCAGTGTATATCCATTACTATGAAGTCCACTACTCTCAATACCAATGACTACATCACCTGCTCTAATATTACTACCGTCAATAGTAGCGTTTTTCTCTACAACACCAGTGCAGAAACCAGCAAGGTCATAATCACTTGCTCTGAAATGCTCTGCAGTTTCTCCACCTAGGAGTTCCATACCAGCAATCTCACACCCTTTAACAATTCCATGCACGATGTCATTAACATTAGAATCTATAGTTTTAGTAGAAATATAATCAAGAAAATATAGTGGTTTGGCACCACTACAGATTACATCATTGACACACATGGCAACAAGATCTTGTCCAATGGTAGTGTAATCTCTAGCAATCCTACAGACGTTAATTTTAGTTCCGACACCATCAGCACCAGATACTAAGACAGGTTTCTCATATCCAGATGGGATCTCCATCATTCCATTGAACCCACCAATGGTAGGTGCTACAATTTTAAGATGCTCTACAAATGCTCTACCCTTTTCAATATCAACACCAGAAGTTTTGTAGTCCATTAATGTATTTCTCCTTTCGCAATTTGTTCACGACGTTTTAGTTTCCATACAATATACTCCATGGTGGGTACACACTGGGGGTTCCATCCAGCAAAAGTAGAGTGTTCTCCACTTGGGATCTGCCAACAGGGGGAGTCATCATTTTCAAGATCTAATGATTCTCTATAAGCATCATCACCGAGTAGAACAACTGCTCTCTCTGCTGAATTTAAACTACCAAAGCAAGCAAAGCAGCTCTTTCTAATCTCATCAGGGATATGGTGTTTCATTGAATAGCAAGCGGTTGCAGTCTATCTAGAATCTGACGATAAGCAGGTACAATATCACCTTCATCTTTTCTGAACAAATCCTTATCAAATCTCTCATCACTACCAATCTTCCATAGTCTCATACTATCAGGACTAATCTCATCTGCAAGGTACAAATCTCCATGAGCATCATAACCATACTCAACCTTAAAATCTACAAGGTCAATACCCAAGATGTAGAACATCTGTCGGAGATAATCATTAATCCGTAGTGTCATCTCAATGAAAGGTTC
>Ga0181402_1000145_pt1 | contig 25073 bp, 27 predicted proteins | sample 25SPOviralmetaG_FD_130131 | JGI IMG/M metagenome (GOLD analysis project Ga0181402, IMG submission 130131) | Marine viral communities from the oligotrophic San Pedro Time Series (SPOT) site, San Pedro Channel, CA, USA - 25 SPOT_SRF_2011-08-17 | ecosystem: Environmental > Aquatic > Marine > Strait...
AAGTCCTCCAGATTCAGTGAATGGATTCTTTTTAGATTTTGCTGATGCTTCTGATTTAGGTAATGATGCTAGTGGTAACAGCAATAACTTTTCTCTAGTCAACATCACATCAGCCGACCAAGCTACGGACACGCCTACCAACAGCTTTTGTACGCTTAATCCTTTGATGGCTAACGCAGGTCCAGCAAATTATTTACCAATAACTGAAGGTGGAACTAAAGCTGTAAATACTGCTGCTGCATACAAAATTGCTAACTCAACTTTCGGTGTTACATCAGGCAAATGGTATTGGGAGGTCAAGGCAACAGATGTAAATGGAGTTACAGCAATAGGTGTAACTATGCCTTTTTACTGGGATGCTGATTACACATTACAAGGATGTATTTATTATGCTCAAGGTCCTCAAAGATATAATAATGCAAGTGCTTCTAGCTTTGGAAGTGGTTATACAGATGGAGATATAATTTCATTTGCTTTAGATATGGATGCAACTCCACCCACTATGGAAGTTTATAAAAACAATTCTAGTGAAGGCAATTTAATGGCAGGACTTTCTATTAATGGAACAGGTGGTGCATTTTTACCAGTCAAAGAAGATGGCTACTTTCCAAAGGTTGTAGGCTATAACGCAAATACTTTTGAATGTAACTTTGGTGGCTATACATCTTTTTCAATATCAAGCGCAGCAAGTGATGCCAATGGCTACGGAACTTTTGAATATGCGCCGCCTAGTGGTTACTATGCAATTTGCACTAAAAATTTAGCGGAGTACGGATAATGGCTTATACAAATATAGACGATCCATCAGCACATTTTCAGACTGCTCTTTATACTGGTGATGGTTCAGCACATTCAATAGGAAATGATGGTAACAGTGATTTAAAACCTGACTGGGTTTGGATTAAAAAAAGAAGTGCTTCAGGTAACCATTCTGTATTTGACTCAACAAGAGGTGTATATGAAGAACTGGTAACGAATGGTACAAATGCAGAAGCATCAGATGTACAGCTTTTAACACAGTTTGATACTGATGGTTTTACAGTAGGAACAAATAGTGGTGTTAATGGTTCGGGTGCTACATTTGTCGGATGGCAATGGAAAGCCAATGGTGGTACGACTTCAAGCAATACGGATGGTGCTACGACCTCTACAGTTCAAGCCAATACTGATGCAGGATTTAGCATAGTTACTTGGACTGGTACAGGTTCAGCAACAACTTTAGGACATGGTTTGGGTGTAGCACCTGCTGTTTTAATAGTAAAAAATAGAAGTACAGCAGTTGACTGGGCTGTTTATCACAAAGACCTAACAGATGCAGGGTATGTACTACAATTAAATACAGCAGATGGTGAAGTTGATAGTGGAACAAACAGGTGGAATCATACTGACCCAACCTCAAGCGTATTTTCTGTAGGTTCAGGACAGCAAACTAATCAAAGCTCAAATAACATGGTTTGTTACGCCTTCGCAGAAAAACAAGGCTACAGCAAGTTTGGCAGTTATACTGGTAATGGAACCGCAAACGATGGACCTTTCGTGTATCTAGGATTTAAACCTGCTTTTGTGATTATTAAATCACTTGCTGCTACAGGTGCACACTATTTATGGGATACAAAGCGAAATACTTTTAATGGAGCAGATGATACTGTAAATGCAGCAGAAGCTGATGCAGAAACATCTAATGGAATTATGACAGTAGATATATTAAGTAATGGCTTTAAAATAAAGAATACAGGAGCAAACAATGGAACAAACCAATCAGGTACAAAATATGTGTATTACGCATGGGCAGAAAATCCATTCGTAACATCAACAGGAATTCCAACAACAGCGAGGTAAATTATGTGGGCATTAGTAGAATCAGGAAGTGTTAGCAAAGTCTATACACGACCAAAATCAATAACATTAGGAGATATTCAATATCCTAGTAACATCTTTATGCTTTGGACTAGCTCTGAGCTAGAAGCCATAGGCATTTATGAAGTGGTTATAGACAACACCAATTATAAAGACCCTGCATATTATATTAATACGAATCAATCTTTTGCATTTGGGAGCGGCAAAGTTACAGCCACCTATGGTACAGCAACAGCTAGACCTTTAGATAATGTTTTATGGCAAGATGGTGACTCAGATATGCCTGAAGGAACTTCAGTAGGTGATGTAAAACAATCTGGAGTAAGACCACCTAAGTTAGCTATTGTAGACCAACAAGCTTATGGCTTACTCCAGCCTAATGACTGGATGGTAGTTAGAAATGCAGAAAGCTCTAAAGCCATACCTTCAGATTGGTTAGATTACAGAGTAGCAGTAAGGACAGCGGCAACTGACATGAAAACAAAAATAAATGCAGTTGCAAATGTAGATGCTTTGGCTGCATTATATGTGTATAACGATGCCACACCACCAGTAAGACCACTTGGTGAGTTTCCAACAGAACCAACTTCATGATTTATGAAATAATTAATTTAAGTGTAGGTGTGTTTATATTTTCAGGCACACTTGTTTTATTGATCGGTAATAGTGATAACCACTCTTTATAGGAGAAAATTATGTTAGATATGATATTAAAAATAATTCAAATAGCCCCTTGGGTTATTTCAGGAGCGTCTTTAGTTTGTGCTTTAACACCAACACCAAAAGATGACCAAATGCTTGGCAAAGTTTATAAATTAATTGATTGGTGTGCAATTAATGTAGGTAAAGCAAAAGAAAAATAACTCATGACTACTGCAAAAGAAGCGTTGATTAAACTAGAGTCGCATGAAAAACAATGTGCAATAAGATATGAACATATCGAAAAACGTCTAGAAGAAGGTTCTGCTAAATTTAAAAGACTTGAACTTATTCTTTGGGGTTTATATGGTTTAACAGCTGCTTCTTTAGGCGTTGATAAATTATTGTAGGAGAGTTAGATGCCTTTACAAAAGTTCCTTTTTAAACCTGGAATCAACAAAGAAGGAACAGCTTATTCAAACGAAGGCGGTTGGTTCGATTCTAATTTAATTCGTTTTAGAAAAGGTCTTCCTGAAAAAATAGGGGGATGGGCTAAAAGTGTTGCTAATTCATTTTTAGGAACGGGTAGAGCTTTACACGCATGGGTTGCTTTAGATGGAACAAAATATTTAGGATTAGGTACTAATTTAAAATATTATATTTTAGAAGGAGCAAGTTTTAATGATATAACTCCTATAAGATCAACAGACGAAAATGTTACAACGTTTGCAGCTACTAACGGTAGTGCTGTTATAACAGCAACAGATACAGCTCATGGTGCTGTTATGAATGATTTTGTAACTATTTCTAATGCTGTATCTTTAGGTGGTAATATTACCGCAGCAGTTTTAAATCAAGAACATCAAATAACTTCTATACCCTCACCGAACACTTATACGTTTACTGCTTCTGCTACAGCAAATGCTAGTGATTCAGGCAATGGCGGCAGTGCAACTGATGCTGCATATCAAATAAACACAGGAATTAATACGTATGTACCTTCTACAGGTTTTGGAGCAGGTACTTGGTCAGCAGGTACTTGGGGTTCAATAACATCGATTAGTTTTATAAACCAGTTACGGTTATGGTCGCATGATAATTTTGGTGAAGATTTAATTATAAACCCTCGAGGAGGAGGTGTGTTTTATTGGGATGAATCTAACGGGCTTACTACGAGAGCTGTTGCTCTTTCAAGTTTATCAGGAGCTAATCTTCCTCCTACGTTAGCTTTACAAGTTTTAGTATCTGATATCGATCGACACGTAATTTGTTTTGGTGCGGATCCTTTAAATGCTTCTGGTACAGCAAGAACAGGTTCTATTGATCCAATGCTTATTGCTTTTTCTGATCAAGAAAATGCAGCACAATGGGAACCTTTAGCTACAAACACTGCGGGTTCTCTTAGACTTTCTGCGGGGTCTTCTATTGTAGGAGCTTTAAGATCTAAACAAGAAATATTAGTTTGGACGGATATTGCTTTATATTCTATGTCTTTTATAGGACAGCCTTTTACATTTGGATTAAATTTAGTAAATGAAGGAGTAGGTTTAATAAGCCCTAACGGTATGGTAAATACTCCTAAAGGTATTTTTTGGATGGATAAAAAAGGTTTTTATGCTTATAATGGAGCTGTTCAAGAAATACCATGTACCGTCCAAAATTATGTTTTTAGCGATTTAAACGAAACACAAAGTTATCAAGCGTTTAGTTTTGTTAATAAGGCTTTTGATGAAGTAGGTTGGTTTTATTGTAGCGGTAGTTCTAACGTTATTGACCGATACGTAGTTTATAACTACGAAGAAAATCTTTGGACTATTGGATCTTTATCTAGAACTGCTTGGTTAGACGAAGGTGTTTTTGATAATCCTAAAGCTGTTTTATCTTCTTCTGATATTGGTTATGTTTATAACCATGAGGTAGGTAATGATAATGATGGTTTACCTATGACTGATGTATTTATCGAATCTAGTGATTTTGATATTGATCCAGGAGGAGAAGACTTTCAATTCATTAATAGAATTATTCCAGATATTAAATTTACAGGAACAGCAGCAACAGGTTCTGACGGACAAGCGGTTAACCTTGTTTTAAAACGTAGAAATTTTCCAGGAGAGGATCTAACAACAGCGGTAACAAGTACTTGTACATCTAATACAACAAAAATAGACACTAGAGTAAGAGGCAGACAAGCAGTGCTTCGTATTGAATCTAATGACGATGGTGTTGGTTTTAGAGTTGGAGCAATGCGATTAGATTTTAGACCTGACGGTAGAAGATAATGGGTAAATTATTAGAAACTAAATTACCGATTTCTATTGGTGAAGTTTCTTCTGAAACATTTAATCGTTTAGTAAGAGTATTAGAATTAAGTTTAAATAAAGTCGATGTAAATTCCACACTTACAGTAAACGAAACTCAACGTAATGAAAATAAATTTAATAGTGGCGATATTATATGGAATTTAACTAGTAATCAGTTACAGTTATGGACAGGCGAAAAATGGGTAAATTTATATTCAGGAAACGAAACACATTTCCAAGCGTCTGCAGAATTAGGAAATGTAACAGTTACGCTTGGTGGCGTCGTTACAATACAACTTTGAGTAAATTAAATATGGATATTAATAAATTAAGAGAAGAATTAGAGTTTGATGAAGGCTGTGTATATGAAATTTACAATGATCATTTGGGTTATCCTACTTTTGGTATTGGTCACCTTGTGCTTGAAAACGATCCCGAACATGGAAAACCAGTTGGAACCCCAGTATCAAAGGAACGAGTTATCGAATGTTTTGAAAAAGATATAGAGTCTGTATTTGCTGATTTAGAAAGAAATATGCCTTGGGCGTCTGATCAGCCTGAAGATATAAAACGTGTATTAGCTAATATGTGTTTTAATTTAGGCATTACACGATTATTAAAATTTAAAAAGTTTTTAGGAGCTTTAGAATCGAAAGATTATAAAACAGCTTCTGAGGAAATGATGGACAGTAGATGGGCTACGCAAGTAGGTCCTAGAGCTGACCGATTAAAACAACGAGTATTAAACGGAGACTAATATGAAAAAAGCAAAAGGTTATAAACGCGGAGGAGCTATTAAATCTTCTAAATATAAGAAGAAAGGCGGCTCTAAAAAACGTATGATGAAAAGCTCTAAAAAGAGAAGTAGCAAGAAGAAGTAAGTGCCTTCTCTAATAAGTAACATCCCACATTTCAAATGTTGGGTGCGAAGGGAGTTCACCGCGAATCATACAAAATATCATGGAGAGTTTCTTCATGCAATAGCTTTTGCTGTTAATACAATACCCGATAGGTCTTTATCGTTTCAAGTAGTTTTTACAGGCTGTGAAACTGAATATGAAGATTGGGATGAAGGTAATATTCACGGTGGAGCTATGTGGGCTAGAATGCCCATACAAGGTTTAATTGCCGATATACCTGTTGAAGAATGGGCGGTTCCTATGGAAGATCATATAGCTCAACCATGGGATTGTGAAGCGAGAGATCATTCTGTAATAGTTATGGATAGAGTAAGTTCTAGTCCGTGGCTTTGCAAAATCGATGGAAAGTTTTATACTGGTAAATATATGTTCACTGTGGACTATACAGGAAACGCCATCGCGGATTGTCCTGCACAACACAAACAATCTCATGTATTATATATTACAGAAGATTGCAAATGGAAAGGTAACTTAGTTGCTTTACCTAACAACAGGGTAAGAGCTACAAGTCCTGCTTTATGGGTGACAGGTGAAGGAGCCCCTGATTTTATTCCTTCCCAACATCTTCATTCAGCGGAAGGACATGAAAGCTATTTAGACCCTGCAATAACTTTTAATAATTTATACGAGGATTAGTATGGCTAACAGAAAAAAGACTCATAAGACTAAAGACGGTCGAACAGCTAAAAAAGGTTTATATTATAATATAAACAAAAAGCGTAAAGAAGGTAGAAAGATGCGAAAGAAAGGAGCTAAAGGTGCTCCGACTGCAGCAGCCTTTAAACGTTCTGCTAAGACCGCTAAGAAGCCTAAAAAGAAAAAGTAATGGCTAAGCCGAAGAAACGCACAGAAAAGTCTATACGACGCACTACGAAGGGTAAGGGAGCTAATTTCCGATCTACTAAGTCTGGTGCGGGTATGACTAAAAAAGGCGTAGCGGCTTATCGACGTAAAAATCCTGGATCAAAATTAAAAACAGCGGTTACAGGTAAAGTTAAAAAAGGTAGTAAAGCAGCAAAAAGACGTAAATCATTCTGTGCTAGATCGAAAGGTTGGAAAGGTGAACGAGGCAAAGCGGCTAGAAGAAGGTGGAAATGTTAAATGTATGAATATAATTGCACAGTTACTAGGGTGGTTGATGGCGACACTATTGACGTTATCCTTGATCTTGGGTTTTCTATTCTTCACAAGTGTCGTGTACGTCTTTATGGGATTGATACGCCTGAATCAAGAACCAGAGATAAAGACGAAAAAGCCAGAGGTAAACTTGCGGCTAAATTCTTAGAAGATTCAATTAATAACGGTGACGTAGTTGTTTTACAATCTAAACTTAAAGACTCTAAAGGTAAATATGGACGGGTTTTAGGAGCTGTTATTGTAGACGGTGTGGATATTAACGAAGAAATGATTACTAAATTTTTTGCTGTTAAATATTTTGGTCAAAGCAAAACAGATATTGAAGCAGAGCATTTAGAAAACAGATCAAAATTAATAGAGTTAGGACAGTTTGATCCTACTACAATAGGTAAATAATATGAACGACGGACAAGGCAGGTTTGGCGGAGATATGGATCGTAATGAAGTTGAGATGGATCTCAACAAATTTATGGCGATGATACAAGAAATATCTGATCTTAAAGATAAAATAAGAGATTTAGAAGCTGACGATAAAATAAACCCACACCAAAAATGGATTCATTTAGCTAAAGCGGTAGACTCATGGCGTATTTTTCCTAGAGCTTTTTTAACTGTTTATATTGTTTTATTGTATAAATGTACTATTTGGTTTATGGAACTACCAGAACCTAGTTTTGAACAATCAGGTCTTATATCGATTGTTGTTGGTGCAGGTGCTGCTTGGTTTGGTTTATACGCAGGTACAACAGGGAGTAGTAAACAGTTTAAGGGTGAAGATTAGTGAGTAAAAAAGAAGAACAACAACACGACAAGATCCTTTCATGGGCGGGTATTCTGTTTTTAATAACAGTTGTAATTGGTTTATCTATAAACGTAAACGCTCAATCTAGCCAACAATCAGGCACAGCTTGTGTCAATGGCTCACAGTATTGTGAAAATAATAGTTTAGATACAGTCAATACAACGACGACGACTAATACCAATACTAACACCAACACAAACACTAATACAAATTCCAACACGAATAACAACACCAACGTCAACACTAATACAACAAATACGACTGCATCAAATACCAACGTAAATACGAACACGAACAATAACACCAACAATAACGTAAACACTTCAACAGCAACTTCGACATCGAATAATACCAATACAAACAATAACGTTAATACTTCGACTTCTAATTCAACGGTTAATTCAACAGTGAATCAAAACGTTAATAATACAAATAATTCAACGTCGACATCAAATAATACGAACACTAACACTAACGTAAATCAATCGACTTCGGATTCGAACGTTACAACAGATAATCGAAACGTAAACGAAAATAACTCAAGATCCGATAATACTAATCGGAACATAAACGAATCTAATAGTACGCAAACAATTAATCAAAACGTAAAAAGTGAAGCACCTCCTGCTTCTGCTATCGCACCTAGTATCATGTCTTACTCACAAGACCTCTGTACAACAGGTGTCTCAGGAGCTTTTCAAGGACAGGTGTTTGGTTTATCTGGTGGTAAAACTATTGTTGATGAAAACTGTGAAAGGTTAAAACTATCTAAATATTTGTATGATATGGGAATGAAAGTAGCATCGGTTGCATTGCTCTGTCAAGACGAAAGAGTGTTTAAAGCTATGTCGATGGCAGGTACGCCTTGTCCGTATAATGGTAAAATTGGTAAAGAAGCTACTGTAGCATGGGAACAAAACCCACAAAAAAGACCTGATAAAGATGACGCTTTAGACGAATACATAGCTCAATGTACTCATGAATCTAATCCTAATAGAGAAAAAATAAACAGAGATGTTGTGGGTGCGGTCAAAACTATTTATACAAGAAAAACTAAAACAGCTAAACAATGCAAAAAAGAGTTTTATTCTACGCGTTAGGGTGTTTATTTAGTTTTAATGTACTAGGGCAGTATACATACGAAGCTAATCAAGACCTTTACGACCTTAATGCTAATGCTAATAACTTCAACGGTGAATTAGCGTACGAGGTATCCGATGATGGAATTAGTCCCGCGATTGATCTTTCTTTTAATTTTACTTTTTATGGCTCTACGTTTTCACAGGCGAGGATGGCAACAAATGGATGTCTTCATTTTGGTAATAGTGGCAGCTATTGTAATGACTATACTCCTGACCCTATTAACGGACAACATACTTATACCATATACCCTTTCTGGACTGATCTCATAAGAGACAGTAACTCTCGCATGAAATCTTGGGGTGATTCTAGCAAGATGATCTTCGGGTGGTACAATCTTCGAGAATACAATAGAAGTAATACAGATAACAGTTTTGAAGTAATACTTTGGAATAATAATTCTTTTGATTTACGCTACAGAGAATTAGAAATTATTAACCATGATGTTCTTATAGGTGAGGTAGGGGCGAATAAAACTAATTCTTATACGTATTATTATCACGATGAGTGTAACACAGGTACAACCAATAGCTCTAGTTGCGTAAGCACTAATTGGAACAATATAACGATGAATACCACATTAGAAAACGGTGGTTCTTTATATGGTTCGGGTAGTGGTAATGGTGTTGATTGTAGCGATCCGTTAAACGATAGTAGTTGTTCAGGTTACGCAGATGCGTATCTTACACAACAATGTAATATTACGCAGTTACATAGTGAATCTTGTCCTAATTATTGGGATGCTTATGATGATTTACAATGTGCAGACGATCCACAATACGCACCATTTTGCCAAGGTTATAGACAAGAAGAATCAGTAGCTTTCTTCGATGACGAGCAAGTTGATTATGGTTTTATAGATGAACAAGAACAATTTGCTACAGGTATATTTACTGATGATCATCAACAACATCATGATAACTTAGGTTTTGAAGACCCTAATGAACCTATAGAAATATTTGAAGAAGAAATGTTTCCGCCTTTTGAAGAATTTGGAGATAACCCTAATGACTATTTTGAAGATCCATTTATAGAAGAATTTATTGTTTTTTACGATCCAGAGCCTTTACCTTTTATCGATAATTTTAACTCTCATCATGATGAACCATTTCATCATCAAGACGAAGTTTTATTAGATGAATTTATATTTCAAGAAACTTTTTTGGTAGAAGATTATAGTGAGCCTGAAACCTTTATAGAGTTTAATAATGTAGAAGAACTTGAAGAATGGTTCGAAGAAGAAACAAGAGAGCATCATGAAGAAAGACACGAAGAAGAATTAGCTGATCTTGATGAACCAGAAGAAGAATTTATTGAGGAAATCTTCGAAGAAGAAGTTGTAGAAGAAGTATTCGAAGCGATTGAAGAACGTATAGCAGAAGCTGAAATAGAAGAAGAAAGAATCGAAAGAGAAGAAATCGTAGAAGAATTCGAAGAAGTATTTGAGGAAGAGTTTCAAACTGCGGAAAGGGAAGAAGCTACAGGTAAGAGTTCTATTAGCAGAGATATAGCTTTACGAGTTGTTTCTTCTACCCTAGCTACAGCCACACAAAGTGTAAGCGGTACAAACGCAGGTAATAGTATTCATGCTACAGGTAATAGTGCGGCTTCTGGTAACGCTGTAAGTAATAGTTCTACAGGAGCTTCGTCAGGTAACGCAGGGATAAGTACGAGTAGTTCTCCGAGTATGTCAGACCAGTTTGCTTCAGCTACAGTACAAACAAATCAAGTATTAGATATGAGTTCTATGTCTGTTTCTAGTTCTTCTACTAGTGATTCTATGAATTCAACAGACGTTAATACTTCGGTTGTTGTAGCTAACGTAAATACTAATACGGTACAAGACCAAATAGATACTTCGATTAGTTCTATGGATACATCCTCTGATACAGATACTACGGTAGAAGATTTAATCGCACAAAATTTACAAACAGCACAAGAAGAAGTAGAAGCCCAACAAGAAGAAACAGGTGAGTATGGTTCAGAAGATACAATTATTGCATATATGGGTTTTGTTCCTGGATTTAATACTTATGAGAAGGTTTTAATGGTAGATCAAGATCAATGGTATACGTCTAGAACCATCTATACTGAGACGATGCCTGATAATATAAACGCTTTTTATGAACTAGCAGGTAGTAATATAACTAAAATGAACGATATAATAAATTCACAACCACCGTTATAGGAGAATTACTATGGATTGGTTTCAAAATAAAACAACACAAATAATTGCTTTAGTCGGTATCGTAGGTACTCTTGCTGGTTTTGGGTATACAGGTGCAGAGTATGTCAACAGGCTAGAAAACTTAGAAGCTAAGATAGGTGGTATAAGTGAAGCAGAAGATGAAATGAAAATTATAGAAGAACGTTTTGCTTCTATAGAAACATCTGTACAGTTTTTAGAAAAACAAATAGATAGTGTTGAAGTGCCTGATGTGACAGAGATAAAAACTGATATAGCCACTATCAAAGCTGACTTAATAAGTTTAGATAATAACTTAAATAAACTAGAAGCTAAATTAGATAAAAAGGACGATAATCCATTAAACGGATAATGAAAGTTTTCATTACAGAATTCAAACACGACGGACTTTTTTACGAAGGTCCTAATATTGTAGCAGAATCATTTGAGGATGCAGAAGTAACTGCAGAAACATATGGGGTAAATGTGGTCGGTATGCTTGACGTGATTATCACCGATAACAACGAAGATGACTATAAAAGGGTTTTACATTAGTCCTTTCTTTGATATATAATCAAATATTCAGCCATGTGCTGCAGTTTACGGGGTGAGCTATAACTCGCAAAACGTTTATAAACGCTGAGGAAACAATGGTTGGAGTTGATAAAAAGACATACAAAAAGAATAAAGGTCGTCGTTCTGACTTCGTAATTTATTCGTCTAAAGGCAAGAAAACAAAAGCTAGGAGTAGGTTCTAGTGTTACAGTTTCTTATTCCTGCCTTAACCACACTAGCAGTAACTAAATACGCAGCTAATACGCGTAATGATCCTAAAGCCCCTATTGGTAGTGGTACAGCACCTACATTACAACCTGGAGGAGATATTCAAGTTACTCCTGTTGAAGGAAGTGATGTACAAGATTTTGGAGATTTCGAAACTGAAAATATAGCAGAACCACAAAACTTAACTGAAGAAGAACAATTAATGATGATGTTGCAAGAAGCAGGAGTTGATTTAGAAGGTTTAGCTAGTCTTGCATTAGGTGGAGCTGTTCAAAATAAAAGCAATGGAGGTATTTTAGATATCTTAGGTTTATCTATGGATGATTTAACAAGTCCTGAAGGTATAAATTTTGATGAAATAGAACCTATGGATCCATCGTCTCCAGATGCTTTAGAAATAAGTATGGATCAAAATGAATTAAAACCCTCTATAGGTGATATGTCTGATCCAGAAGTAGGTCAGGAACAAACAGGAATACAAAAAGTTCTTAATATAGCCGCAACAGATCCTGAATTATTTCAAACAGGAGTAGGTTCATTAACTAAAGTTCTCGCTACTTTAATGACCGATAAACCTGAACGTAAAGGTAGTATGGTTAGAACACAAACACTTCCAGGAAATTCAACACGTAGAAGATCAGCACAAATGAATATACAACCGATTGGTGGTTCTAAAGTAACTTTTGCTAATCAAGGTAAAGCATTACAAAGACCGATGTTCATGCCTCACGGAGGACAGATGAGAGGTCCAGGAGGTCCTAAAGATGACCTTATACCTGTAATGGCAAGTAACGGTGAATATATGCTTTCTAAAGCCGCAGTTGATGCTGCAGGTGGTGGTAGTCATGCTAAAGGTTTAGCTCGTTTAGACGCGTTTAATAAAATGGGAAATAAAAGATACGGATAATTTATGGCAACTAGAGAAGAACAAGAATATTCAAGTCAAGCCACCGCGGGTTATATAGGTGATCTTTTACAATCAGGTATTTTTCCTTATGCAAGAACGTTTTTAGATGACCAGTTCAATAACTTAGGTAGACCTGATAGTAGTCCGTTTACTTATACAGGTCCACGAGTAGCTCAATTTGATCCTAGAGAAAGATATGCAATGGATTTACAAGACGCGGCTATTGGTAGTTATAGACCATATTTAGGCGAACAAGCAAATTTACTAAGCGAAGCCGCAGATGTTTCTAGAGCAGGAACGGTACGTGGTGCTGACGAAATATCTCAAGGTTTAAGAAGCGGTAGAGATTTAACTGCTCAAGCGAATATTACAGGGATGGGTTCTGCACGAGCTTTTGACCCACGTGGTATAGGTAGTTTTTATAATCCTTTCGAAGATGCAGTTGTTCAACAAACACTTACAGATTTAGACCGACAAGGAGCACAACAAGATATGGCTCTTAGAGATAGAGCTGTATCTTCTGGAGCTTTCGGTGGGTCACGTGGTAGGTTAGCTCAAGGTGAGTTAGCTAGACAACAAGAACGTGGAGCAGCAGAAGCTATCGCAGGTATACGTTCAGGCGGTTTCCAAGATTCAGCTAATAGAGCACAACAAGCGTTTGAATCACAACAAAATAGACAAGCACAATTAGCAGGTCTTCAATCTCAACTAGGTCAAGGAGTCTTTGGTATGGGGTTACAAGGTGGTCAAGGCTTAGCAGGTTTAGGTTCTCAGTTCTCACAAGGCTTTGGTCAACTCGGGCAACAATACGGTAGTATGGCTCCCGCATTACAAGGATTACAACAAAACGATATTAACCAACAGTTAGCATTGGGCGGATTAGGTAGAGGTAGACAACAATCTCTCATGGATCTCGGTTATCAAAACTTTACAGGTCAATACAATTTACCGATGCAAACATTACAAAACGTTGGTTCGATTACCGCGGCTCTTGGACCGTTGGCAGGTGGTTACGGTTTTGCAGGTGCTAATCCAACAACCAATTCTATGTATGCTCCGTCTACAGCGGGGTCAATTAACAACCAAACTAATCCATTTTTCGGTGGGTTAGGTGGCTTTAGCTTTTACGGATAATGGCTTTACCATTTATAGGTCCCGCATCTCTTAATCCACAACAAGGCGGTGGAGGAGGAATAACTAGTGTGAAGTTGAGTCCTGCGGCTGTTAGATTTCCTACAGCTAGACGTCCTGCTCCACAAAGACGTCCCTTAGAACCAACAACTAAAGAAAAGTTTGCACCACTAGCACCTTTTTTAGTCGGTGGTATTATGGATATGTTTCAAGGAAAACCTGAAACATTAACAGACGAACAATATTTACAAAATTTAGGAGCTGATCCTAAAAATATAAGTGATGTAGAACAGGCTTCCTTAGACGCTTATAAACTATACGGACCACGAGCAGAAGCCAATACTTTTGGCTTAGATGAAATAGCTAATATTGTAGCTAGTTCTCAAATGGGAAGAGGAGCAAAAGATTATGCAAGTACTTATATGGCTATGCGTAAAGCCGACGCTACTAAAGATGCTCGAACAGAAACAGCAAGATCAGCTTTTATTAAAAATCAATTAGATAATGGAACTGCTGCATTTTTAAACTTACAAGATTCTGACGCAGCAAGAACAGGAGTAGTTGATATCCGTCCAGGATTTGTACAAAGCAAAGGACCACAAGCAGGAGTTGCTTTTATAAATGATCCTGAACACCCTGATGCAGATGAGAATGGTTTTAGACCCGCAGGACCTAATTGGGTTGATCCTTCTAAATTAGATTCAGGTAAAGGTAGTGCTGTAGATATATTTAAAAATCCTAATTATACAGAGTTAAGAGAAACTAATAAAAAACTAACAGCTAGAGATCAAGCAGTCACTAGTATGTTAAACGTATCTAATTCAACAATAGAAATGTTACAAGAAGGTATTAATGATCCAACTAAAGCGGGTACAACAACGGTTGCTGCTTTAGCTAACATAGCAAATAGTGCTTTAGTTAATTTTGATGTAATAGCAACAGCCGCAGGAGGTGACGCAGGTATCGAAGGTTATTTTAGTAGTGATAATAGAGGCGGTACTTTATTAGGAACAGGGGATAACGCTAGAAAATTATATAACGCTATTAAATCGGGTGATGAAGATCAAATTAATCAAGCCACTGCTGATTTTGAAAATGCAACAGGTACTGATATAAGACAAATATTAGGTGAAACTGCTTACGCAAACGTAGCAACTCGTGCAAATTTTTTACAATTAGCTTATATGGCTGCTGCGGCAAACGGACAGACAGGTAGAACGTTATCGGATAAAGATTTAGCCTACCATTTACAAATTGTTGGTTTTGGTAGTACGCAAGATCCAAAAGTATTAAACGATAATTTACTTCGTTTCGGAGATCAATTAGTAAGAGGATTAGATGCTGAAACACAAGTAGCATTACCTACTAACGGTATGTCTCGATACGATATACTAGATCCTAAATTTCAATCAGTTGTTTCTATGTATTATAACCCTATGGTTAAACCTGATGCAGAGGGTAAAGATACTGCTCAATGGTTAGATTACGATACTTATACATATAAACCTTTTTATCAAAGATACGGAAATATTCCTCAAGTAAACCAATGGCAACAACATGAGGGGATTTATTTCGATAGAAAAAATCAAAAAACAGCCGTCCGTCCTGGAGACCCAATAGATCCTAATAAAGAATATAGTTTCGAAATACAAAAAATAAGGGACTTAACTCAGTAGATTATGAGTTCAACACAAGCACAATACGACGCTTTTATTGAAGATAGAAATAAAGCAGCACTAGAATTAGGCACACAAGCTCTTACTAATAACCCCAACGTTACTTACGGACAGGTGCTTTCTCCCCAAGAATTACAATCAGCGGCTATTATCTTTAGTCCTGAACTTAATGCTAATGCAAGAGAACTGTTTGATCAAAATACAATGAATGAAATTGAAGCTTCTGTTGATTTCGAAAATCGAGTAAAACCTTATAACAGAGCTCCAATCGAATACGATATGTATGAGCGTCATCCTGAATATATGCGACAAGTAGATTATTTTAATTCAGGTGAGGGTCAACAACGTAGTCAAGAAGCTTTCGTACGCGGTAACTATCCTGACGATTATCGACCTTTTGAACCTCAAGCTCCTTTTGGTATTGAAAAAGCTAAAGAGATTGCTGCATTTGGTTTTGATCCTGCTAAAGAAATAACTTTTGATAACTTTGGCGATCAAGCAGGGTTTAGAACTAAAATAGGTTTAGCTCCACGTAATTTAACAAAAGAAGATATTGAATTTATCGGTAATCAATATGGTTTAGACGGAACTTATCGATATATAAATCCAAGTAAGCCTTCATTAGGGTTAGTTTATAAAGCAAAAGGTTCTGATGAAGAACAGTTAGTAAACACACCTTATGTTACTGCGGAAGATACATACAAATTTTTAATAAATGAAGTTCCTGCGATTGCAACAGATATCGCTCTTACAGTTTATGGAGCTAAAAAGTTTGAACCTTTACTAAGAGGAAAAGATGTAACTAAAGATCCAGGAGTTATTCGACGAGCAGGTCAAGTTTTAGGTATTTCAGGTTTATCAGCCGCTGGTGCGGCAGGTGGAGATCTTGTAAGATTGACTGCAGGAGTAGTAGCGGGAGCTCATGATAGAGATTTTATGGATATTTTAAAAGAATCGGGAATGATTGGTGCTTTAGCTTTTGCAGGTACGTCTACTATCGGTGTAGCAACAAATATTATTCCTAAATTATGGAGAAATGCAACAGGAAAAGATGTTCCGCCTGAGTTCTTCGAAAAAATAGATGAGTTAATGCGACAAGCTAGAGCTTCTGAAGGAGGAGTAGCTAGTAGCCCTAAAGGAATTTTATATGGTAATGCTGGATCGGTACAAGAAATAAACGACGCTATTGCTGAATTAGCTTCTCGTACAGGGGTAGAAATTAAAAAATATAACCCAACATTAGCTTCAGCAACAGGTATTATAGAAGCTGCTGATTTAGAAAATATTTTTTTAAAAAATGCTGATGACGAAACTTTAGCTGCTTTATACCAACAAATTAAAAATGGAAATCAACAAGTTATAGATGATTTTCTCAAAGCATTAAATGCTGAAATAGGACCTGATTTAGCAACTTCGGGTGCTACAGGTGCAACAACAAGTCAAGGTATACGTAATTTAGTAGAACAAGATGTTTTAGCTTTTGAAGAAAATTCAAGAGCCGCTATTACTAATATGCGTAATAATTTAATCGGTGCTGAAGATCCTGCAGTTGCAGGTCAAACATTACTTAGACAAGTAGATGACGCAAAAGCAGGAGAAGGAATGTTTCCTCGTACACGTACACGTTTGAATGAAATAAGAGAAAATTATATCAAACCTTTCAATCAAGCTTGGTCAGATTCTTTAAACAACCCACTATATGCTGATTTAACAACAGGTGCAGGGTATACAAGAGCTCCTGCTACCGCTTGGTCTAAATCTACTAAAAGACAATCAGATCAATTATTACGTAGTTTAGATTCTAAAGAATCAAAAGATGTTTTAATGCAAATGTTAGGTACAGAAGGTGGTGCAGTTCTAAAAAGACTACAAGGATTAGGTAAAGAAGGTTTTGAAAGTCCTAATTTTACATTACAAGAATTAAACAATGCTCGTGTAGTTTTAAATGATTTCGCTAGTAACAATCCTAACTTAAAAGGAGCTGTTGGGTTTGCTAGAAACTTAGAACGTGGTATAGAAAAACAGATAAATGCTTTAATAGATGAGGGGGCAAAAGCTCAGATGGAAGCTCAAGGCATAAACGTAACTAAAAAATCTTTACGTGAGTATAAACAAAACACAGGTTACGGAGAAGATTTAAAAGGTGCTTGGTCTAATCAAAAAGAAGCAATTCAATTAAGTAATTCAGAAATATTTAGAAGTTTAAACCAACAACAGCCTGAAAAAGTTGTAGATTTTTTATTAGGTTCAAGCACGTCAGGCAGTAACGTTAATACTCGAGTTGGTCAATTAATGAAAGTTTTACGTGAAGAAGGTTCCGACGAAGTATTAGATATACAAAAAGGTATTGCATCTTATGTTCAACGTAATATTTTAGATCAAGCAGATAAAACACCTTTACAAATCGCTAAAGATTATCGTGAATTTATGAAATTACATAGAGGTACTTTAAAAGAAATATTTGGTGATAATTATAAAATGTTTGACTTTAGTCCTAAACAGTTCGAGAAAAACGTTATCCAACAATTACAAAAGAATGAAGATACGATTCAGTTTTTACGTGCAAGATTTGGTAGTGCGACTAACCCTAACCCCAGTGCTGCAAACGTTGTGGAGTTGTTATTAGAAACAGGTAAAACACAAAAACTTTCAGGACAGATATTAGAAGATCAAAAATATTTGATGAATTTAATAAAAGATAATCCTGAATTGAAAGAACAAGTTGCGGCAGTTACAAAACGTTATATAAATCAGTTTATATTAAAACCTAAACAAGGTATTGCTGGAGGAACAGAAATTGATCCTGTTGCTTTAAATAGATTAATTACAGAAGGATTTGGACCACAAGACGTTACTGGACCTGTATTAACGTTTGATAATTTTATTACACCGTTATTAGGTAAAGAAGGTAAAGAATATATTAAATTATTTAAAAGATTGAATAATATTGTTCAAAAAGAAGTTGGACCTGCTGTTTCATCAGCTGCAGAACAAGCTATATTACGAGAAGCTCCTGCTACTAAAATTGAATATATTAAAAAGTTTATTATCCCACCACTTACACAGTTTGGTAGACGAGTTAACGCGGCAGAAAAACGAACTAATGAAGCTAGTCGAAGATTTATTGGTAAAATGTTACTAGATCCTGAATTATTTAGAATGACTATGAATTACGCAGAAGGTCGAGTAAGAGCACAAAATTTTATAAGATTTTTAACTTCATATGGAACAGTCGCTACACAAGATTTAGCTAATGATTTAGAAGATTATGATACAGAAACAAAAACACAACCTAAACGTAATAAACCCGATCTCAGTTTAAGCACTGCGATAGAAGAGTCTTCAGATACGATAGACCCATTTGTAGGAGCATTTCAATAATGGCTAGATTTAGATTACCAACCGACAACAATATGTTCCAATTCGAAGATTTCGATATGTCAGGAATAATGAATCCTGAACTTGTTGATATTATGGAAATGCGTAAAGAAGCGAACCTTGCTAGAGGTAACGCAACAGATCAATACGAAGCTGACGTTGCTGATTTTAAAAATATACAAGCAACTGAAGCAGAACAAGGGATAGCTTCATTACCAACAGCACCTTCTATGCCTAACATACCAACGGTGCCTAATATCGATTACACAAATTTTAATCCTACAATATTCGGACAACCTTTTATTACTCCTGATCTTAATTTTGAAGATATAGATTTAACAAATATTCCTAATATACCAACGTTTGTTAATAATCCATATACAGAAGTATTTAATACACCTACCCCCGAACCAGATCCTTTTGTAAATCTCCCCGATTTAGGTATATATGATTTTGATATAAACGATTTTATTGATCCTGTCGACACTAATCCTCCCGAATTACCTACTGACGATATAATTGATGTGGATATTCCTGTATCAGATATCCCCTTACCTGATTATCCTTTCGTTGATCCTGAAACAGGTGGAGATTTAGTTTTAGTTCCAGGAGATCCTAATAACCCTGTTATAGTTAGAGATCCTGAAACAGGTGAATTACCTCCTGGATTTGTTGAAGGAGGAGGAGATGGACCTGCAGAAACAATACCGCCAGAAGTTTATGTACCTAGACCACCACCCCCCGCACCTAGATCATACGAAACAGTTATTCCTTATGAACGACCTTTAGATAATGTTATGGCGGGGTATACAAGACCAATGGATCCAAGTTTATTTGGTAGTACTCCAGGATTCGAAAACAGTCCTTTTAGACAACAACCAACAGGGATGAGAGGGGGAGGTCCTTTGAGTAACAGCATGTTAAATAGTGGGCTATCAAGGTTGCCCTTAAATCAACAAAACGATACACTTACTCAAGTGTTCCAATCAGGCTTTAGACCACGGAGATAAAATGGCAAACGGAATAGAAGATTTAATGAATATACGAACAATGGGGGGCACACAAAATGTTCCTCCTAGACCTCCTATGAATCCTATGCAGGGTGGATTAGCATCTATGGGTGGAACAAAACCAACGATGCCTCCTGTAGTAGAGGAACAAAGAGCTATGCCTCCGATGGGAGGACAAGAAATGCCTTCTGAACGACCACAAGAACCTGTATCTGCAGAACAAGATGGAGCAGCATTAGCTCAAGCAGTCGTAGGTAGAGCAAACGGTGATATTGGTACAGCTATTGATATTTTAGATAACGCTAAAGCTATGCTTATGCAAAGCGGTCAAGAAGAACCTATGATGATGGCGGATGGTGGTGAATTAAATCCAGGATTACAAGCTTTACAAAGAACAAACCCTGAAGTCGTTGATAAAATCTTAAAAAGAGAAATGGGTGGACCTTTGTATGCTGAAGACGGTATGCCTTTAACGGATGCTGAAACTATGAAACAAATGATAATGAATAGTTTAAGAGAAAATCCTGTACTAAATAGTGAAGGTGCTTATAATATTACAAGTCCTATGGGAACAAATGTAAGAACAGCTGTATCTCAGTTAAGTAATGATGTTTTAGGTAGGGATGTTTCTGATAATCGTACTACCTCAGGCAGAGGATTATCCGATAAAGATTTACAAAACTATATGAATATGAATTCTGATAAGAGCACTCAAGAAGCTGCAAATGCTGCTATTGCGTATCAGATGTCTTTACGTTAATCGATCCAGTCTTTCCACTTTTCATCTCCTAGTACTTCTTGTGCTAGGTCGAGTTTATTTCTAAGAGCTTTTACGATCTTTTCATCAACCGTTCCTTTAGCAACTAAATCAATATAAGTAACTTTATTTGTTTGACCTATACGGTGAGCCCTATCTTCTGATTGTAAACGTTTTTCTAAATCATAATTATTAGAATAATAAATCACGGTACTTGCTTCGGTCAACGTAATACCATAACCACCTGTTTGTACGTTACTAATTAAATACGTAAGCGGTGAGTCAGGATCTTGAAATGATTTAATTATTTGTTGTCTATCTTCATCTAACGTTTCACCGTAGTAAGTTGCTACTGCTTCTGTACCCACGGTATCTTGTAATGTTTTTAAGATACGTTTAATATCGTATTGATAATTAGCCCATATAATAACTTTACCTTGAGTTTCTGCTAATACATCTAATAAACTATCTAAACGATTGCTTTTAATTTCTACTTCATCACCTTGATCATGTTTAACGAAACCACAAACAACTTGATGTAGCCTAAGAATCTGTGTTAGAACAGAAGTAACACTTACTAATTCACTAGATTCTAATTGTGCGATAGCATAGTCTTTTAATTGTTTATAAACTTTCTTTTGTTCAGGTGTTAGTTCAACTTCTCTGCGTTGATATACTTTATCAGGTAAGTCTAAACATTCTTTCTTTAGCACTCTGTAAGAGAACTCATTTACATTTTCTGTAAGTTCTTCTAAGTTTTGATAACCGACCACCTGTCTAAAAGTTCGTTGTCCCATACTTCTATTAATAACTTTTGCATATCTGTTTTGAAATGAATAAAACGATGAGTAACCTAATAGCTGTGTAGATAAGAATGCACTTTGGCTATATAAATCTAACGGTGATTGCGTTACGGGAAAGCCTGTAAGGATTCTACGATACTTTGTATTAAGAGCTAATTTTAATAAGTTCTTAGTTCGTTGTGCTTTAGGATTCTTAATAGTCGTAGATTCATCAACCGCGATCAGTGCGTTGTGAGCTAGTATAAACTTTTCAACAAAAGCTACGCCTTTTTTCGTACTAAAAGCTTCTACATTAATAATTAATATTTTAAGTTCAGGTGAAACTTCGAACAACTTCATTAGTTCTGCTTTTTGTTTTACCGTAGGTGCGGGATTCCATACACCAACTTCTAGTTCTACATGGTCAGGCATATGAGCAGGTATTTCTTTTCCAGACCAGTTACGATAGACCCCTTTGGGTGCTACGATGATAGACGCGTTTATCCCACCTTTATCATATAGAAGTGCAATATTATCTATAAGTACTTTAGATTTACCTGTACCCATTTCCATAAAATAAGCATATTCACGCTTATTCCATGATCTTTTTAATGCCTCAAGCTGATGCTCATAAGGCTTGGTTTTAAACTTATACTGCATATTCTTTCTAATTTCTAGTTCCCATTATATATTACAATTTACTTATAAAAAGCCCCAAACTAAATACTTTTCTCATGCCCTCTAATAGAATTAGTAGTTTCTAATAGATTGAATCGTACAATCTAATAGACTGTAACACTCTTAAACATTGGCTTTGTTAGAAAATCTATTAGATTATTACCGATATTAGTAGTTTTCGAAAAGTTTTTCCTATAAACTTTTTTATTCTTAAAACTACTATATAACTAATAGCTTTACTTTGTCGGTATTGCTAGATATTATTTAAGTTCTAGAAATAAGAAAGGAGAAAAAAGTGACAGTATATGTCGTACAGGAGATTCCAGGACGTAACATTGCCTCGGCTAGAAGCTATGGTGATTTTCAAGTTCTGTTACCTTCTAATACACAAATTATGTTAAGTGCTGCTCCATCTGTTCGTAGGATGAAAAAACTCTTACAGGACTTCAAAGAAGGAGATTACTTATTATTAATAGGCGATCCTGCCGCCATTGGCGTAGCGTGTTCTATCGCTGCATTTTATAACCGAGGTAGATATAGTATATTAAAGTGGGATCGACAGGAAAGTTTATACTATCCTGTTGATATCGATCTACATCAGAAAGGAGAAATAGATGAATAAACCAACTTTTGAGGACTTAGTCGGTACGGAATCCGTTGAAGAATGGACGAATGACGTATCTGATGGAGAACTTAATATTGTTTCTAACTTAGCTAAGAAACAACTTCAACTAGCTAGGCAAGTAGCCACGTTAGAAGAAGATCTTAAAGCTAGGAAAGAAGAACTTCGTTTAACTTCGGAGCAAGAACTACCTGACGCGATGCAAGCAGCAGGTCTTAATCAAATAGTACTCAGTACTGGAGAAAAAATCTCTATAGGCGAGTTCTATAACGCTCACATATCGAAGGCAAACCAAGAAGTAGCATATCAGTGGTTAGTAGAAAACGGTCACGAAGGACTTATAAAGAACGAGGTTCTTTTAAAGTTCGGACGTGAGGAAAGCACAGTCGTAGACGAAACTGTTTCGGCTCTGCAATCTAGAGGTCTATCACCAGAAGTGCGACAGAGTGTTCATCCGAGTACATTAAAAGCTTTTGTAAAAGAGCAGTTTACTTCGGGTAACGATATACCAACCGAACCATTTGGTATCTATATAGGTACTAAAGCAACCATTAAAAAGGATTAATTATGACAGATAAAAAAGATATAGCTGAAACATCTAATACCGCTATCAGCACTTTTGACGATACTTTATTGTCAGGCGGTACAGGACTAGAAGAAACAACGACAGAGGATTTTGCGATCCCCTTTATAAGAGTTCTTCAACCCATGTCACCACAACTACAAAAACAACACGGTAGTTATGTACAAGGTGCGAGTGCAGGTGATCTGTACAACACCGTTACAGGTGAAGCCCACGACGGAGAAAAAGGAATATTAATTGTTCCGTGTGCTTATAATAAAAAGTACATTGAATGGATTCCTAGAGAGAAAGGTGGTGGTTTAGTAAACGCTAACCATGACATTTCTATCTTATCTAAATGTACTAAAGATCCTGAATCTAGACGATCATATACGCCAGACGGTAACGAGATTGTAGAAACCGCACAGTTTTTCGTCTTAGTATTAGAAGGTGGTGCTCCACAACAGGCTGTAGTAACGTTTACCTCTACACAATTAGGCGTAGCTAGAAAATGGTTAACGATGTTAAGAATGGCTAGAGTAGAAAATATCAAAGGTGAGTCTGTAGAAGCACCAATGTTTGCTTATACTTACAGACTTACTACAACTACACAATCTAATGATAAAGGTAGTTGGAACGGATATTCTGTTAACCAAGAAGGTGCTACAGAGATGCCTATTGCGATGATGGCTAAAGACTTTATGTCTGCGGCTAGAGCAGGAGACGTTCAAGTTAAAGAGGAACATCAAAGAGATGACGTAAAAGATACTACGTTTGACGACGCAATCTAACAAGGAGGGGTTTTATGTCGTTAGCAGAGAAATTTGCTACACGCTATGCTGGATTGCGGAAAGCTTACGGTACGTTTACCGCAAGTGATGAAACTCGAGAGGATGGCAAGGCAAGTGGTAAAAACATTACCATATCTAAGGAGTTATCTGATACAGATCTTCTGAAGCTATGGGATGACCACTTGTCAGGTCGTCAAAGCGTAGGGATTGTAGCGATAGATGAAAACAATAGCTGTGTATGGGGAGCGATCGATGTTGATGAGTATCAACTAGATTTAAAAGACCTCTCTAAGAAACTAGCTAAACAAGAATTACCTCTAATACTTTGTCGAAGTAAAAGCGGAGGAGCACATATTTATATCTTCCTACAAGAACCTGTTGCGGCTTCGATGCTACAACGAAAGCTTAGACAATTAGCCGCGGCAATCGGCTATGGTCAAGCAGAGATATTTCCTAAACAAACACAACTGTTATTAGAACGTGGTGATAGAGGTAGCACGTTAAATATGCCTTACTTCGGAGGAGAGAACTCAACACGTTATGCTTACGGTAGAGACGGTGGAGCGTTAACTCCAGAAGAGTTCCTTAACTTCGCATCTGAATTATCCTTAACTGCAAACCAGTTAGAAAAATTAGAAGCTAGTCCATTAAACGAAGCTATTGATTGGCTAGATCAATCCCCTCCATGTATACAACATTTAATCGTACAGGGGTTTCCTAAAGGTACACGTAATTCAGGATTGTTTAACGTAGGAGTATTCCTTAGAAAGAAATTTCCTGACGATTGGGAAAAAAGATTAGAGGATGTAAATATAAAATATATGCAACCACCGTTAGGAGCACAAGAAGTGTTGACCGTGGGTAAGCAAGTACAACGTAAAGATTACTTTTACAAATGTAATGATCAGCCAATAGCTAGTCATTGTAATAGTCCGCTATGTCGAACACGTAAATATGGGATTGGTGCTAATGGCGGTACACCGTTATTTAGTAATTTAACTAAACAAGATAGTGAA
>Ga0181402_1000146_pt1 | contig 25043 bp, 22 predicted proteins | sample 25SPOviralmetaG_FD_130131 | JGI IMG/M metagenome (GOLD analysis project Ga0181402, IMG submission 130131) | Marine viral communities from the oligotrophic San Pedro Time Series (SPOT) site, San Pedro Channel, CA, USA - 25 SPOT_SRF_2011-08-17 | ecosystem: Environmental > Aquatic > Marine > Strait...
GCGCAAACTGATGTTTACATTCCAAGTAAGTCAAATGTTTTTTGTTTGTTGCAATTGATATAATTTCACGTTTTAATTCGTGTTCAAAACCACCTTTTAAGTATTCTTTAATTAGATGATGTGAACCATAGTAAGTTTTCCAATCGCTTTCTTTTAATACACGTTTGTACATAGGTGGACGACCTTTACCTTCCCAAAGGGCCTTTTCTTTTTTACCTAATTTTTTCTTTAAGTTATACATTAGTGATTTTTTACCAATGTATTTTTTACCTGTAGGTATGTGGGTTGTTTGATATATGAAGCCGAATGTTTCTTTAGGAAGATCGGTAATTTCATTAATTTCTTTTTTATTATATAACCATTTCATAACTTTTATTATTTTATAGATTAGTTGGTGTCCAACCACCAGTAACACCAGGAATAACTCTTAATGGTGCAAAAGTAAATCCTCTAGAATTGAAAATTGAAAAATATTCTTGTGCCGGTGGTCCATAATTATGTAATATTTCAATACGACCATAACTAGTACCCTCATGAGCAGCAGGAAATTGTATACCTACATGTAATTGTGTAATTCCATTTGAGTTATTTTGTCCTCCTACAGGTGTGGATGATGGTGTATTGGTATTAGGCATTCCATTATCCACCCAAGTTGTATAATCTGAAGAGGACCAACCTGTTTTTCCTTCTAAAATTTCAAGAGGCATATGTTGAAACTGAGTATCAATAGCTGTTGATATAAGAACATCATATACAAAATCCATTTGTGATAAGACAACTTCTTGTGTAATATTTTGACCTAAATTATTTTTAACTATATTATTATCTTGATCTCTTAAAGAAAATATAACTGATTGGTTTTGTAAAGAACCATTATCTCCACCATCACCAAAATCTGTACATCTGATTCCAAAATGATAAGCAACATGAATCCATTTTATTTTTGGGAAGTGAGTTGGACTATGTAAAGCTGTTAAATCTAATATACCCCCACTAAATCGATTATAATTATCCTGATTTTCATGTGCTAATATATTTGCAAAATCATTACCCCCCTCATCTGGTTGGGGTTGATTAAAAAATTGTACTGTGCTATAACCATCATTTATAGCATCTAATGAAGTTTTAAGATTTTGAAGAGCTATATTTGTTAATGATGATGCCGCTAATAATGCATTATGTTCTTGAGCAGTATTTGATGGTAGATTATCTACCGAAGGATAAAGAATGTGAATTGCATCATCAGGTACTGTATTTATATTAGAAAAATATGCATATATAGGATAATCATCAGTTCCCCCCATTGCAACAGGACCTGGATCTGCTTCATTATTTCCACCTAAATGGATTCCTTTTCCATTATCAATGGCGATATCACCAGTTTCAATATCCTCCCAACCATCTATATCTTGCCAACCATTTAAAAACTTAAAACCTGCTTTAAGTCTGTAAGTTCTTATAATATCTATATTATAAGTTCCAAAATTTACAGGACCATCTTCTGTTTCATCATCATATTCTACAATAAATTTGGCTTTATTAAAAAACCAACCCATAGAAAATCCTCTTTCATCATCATCTACCCAATGTGGGTGATCTCCTGGTATTTGATTTGATATTGCATCTCCTAAGTTATTACCATTCATAAGATCATTTAAAGATACTATGGTATTAATACCCCCATTAATATTTTCATTATTTTCACTATTTGAATGATCCCATCCAAGCATTGTGGTATCTGTAAATACTATAGGTCTGTAATTTTCAGCCATTGCATCTGTTGGATAACCATTAGAAACTCGACCTGTGTAGTCTGCAAATTCATCTTGCCATGATTGCCTCCATCTTGCTGCTAGGGAGCAATTTTTTTGATTATACCCACTACATGTTATAAATTCTGAAGGATAACATCCCCAATCAAAATTAGGACTTATTCGAGTTTTGTCTTTTATATCTTGAATCCATCCTCCAGGAGGTGCTGGTGTACAATAAGATTCAGCTGACCCATTAAATGTATTAGTATAATCATTTAAAGCAAATTCAGCTGTTTCATCAATATACTGACTAGTTTCTGGTGTTTGTGATGGGTATTGAGAAATAATATTAAAAGTAAAAGCTGAATCATATCCCATTTCATTAGTATAAGATGTGTGACCACCTTCTTCTGCACTAGTAACTCCATCATATGATCTATGTCTATAATCCATTCCTTGGGCTAAAGAAACACCATTTTCATCAGTATCTTGTTTTCCCCAATCCATAGCTATTAATTCTGTTATGTATTTTGTACTTTTAGCAGCATGTCCCCATCCACCTTGAGAATTTAAATTTATCTCACTATTATTAGGAGTACCTACAGGAGCAACACTATTTATTCCATTTTCAGTATTTTGATTAAACCACCTTATGTCATTTACTCTTTCAGAAAAAGTTGTACTTCCTGGTATAGGCCAATTATTACCTCCACATGGTATTGCGGTTCCTGGACAACAAGGTACACCATCATAATTGACTACTTCATAACCTAAATATTGTGGTTCTAAATGATTTCCTAACGTACTTGTCCAACCTGATATAGTTCCTCCCCCCATTAAGTAGCTATTCATTTGATTATAAACAGGATTAGGGATAGGTTCTACGGATTGATAAGGACCACAACCTATATAATCATCACCAGCACCAGGATTTTGTTCAGACATATTAGATTAGTTTTTTTAATTCATCAATTTGTTTTTGTTGATCCTTAACAGCTTCAATTAATAATGAAACTATTTTATCATATTTAACTCCTTTATAACCATCTTCTCTTGTTTGAACTAATGAAGGTAATACTTCTTCAATTTCTTGTGCTATAACACCAAAATCAGTTCCTTCATATGTATTTTGTTTGTCATTCCAATCGAATGAATAACCACCTATTTGTTTAATTTTTCCAATTGGATCTTCAATTGGTTTAATATTATCTTTTAAACGTTTGTCTGAGGTATAATATGCTATTACATCACCTGTAAATACACCATTACCATATACTAATAATTTATGTATAGATGAAGGTTCTATTCCTATTCCTACATTATCTGCTTCGGTTACAAGTTCTATCCCATGAGTATGATCTTGCCAAAAACCACCACCACCAGCACTTGCACTAATTGTAACAGCACCTGTTCCAGGACTTCCTCCTTGTATTGTAATGTTTGGACCTGCAATTATTGAAGTAACTCCAGCACTTCCTCCTCCACCCCCATAACTTCCTGTAAAATGAAGTTGACCTGAGGCAGTATCTACCATTACTGTTCGGAAATTTGCTGATGATTCTGCTATTCCTCCTACATAAACATCACCACTTGCACTTATATCACCTGTAACTGTAAGTTTTTGTTCAGGTCTAGTAGTTCCTATACCTACATTATAATTAGATCCCGTAATTGTGAATAGATAATTAGAAGCTACATTACTTCCATTAGAGGTTATTGTAAAATTATTTTTACTTGAATCAATACCCATTGAATACCCAACAGTATCACTATTATCACGATTAAATGACATAAAAACATCATCTAAGTAAGACGAACCTGTGTTTTTTATTTGTAAGAGAGGGAGTTGTTGATCATTTCCTTCTATAGATACTGTTCTAATTGGAGATTGAGTTCCAATACCTACCCTTTTATTAGATTTAAGAGTTAATATTTTAGATGATGAAAAATGGTGATTATCTTCATCTCCTACTCTAAAGTAAATATTTCCGTCTCCATTACTATCTCCTTGAGAAGTAATGTATAAATCATTTTTATATTGATGGATTTCATTATGATCAAAAGCCATTTGACCATCTGAACCTGTAATTAATAATGAAGAACTTCTTGCTTGTTCTGCGGGATTATCATTTGCACCTATTGATTTAGTTTTAAGTATAGTTAAACCTCCTAAACAAGATTGATAAGATGTTTTAGTACCAATAGATACATTATCTAAAAAGTAAGAATTACAACTACCTGATTGTTCAATAGATCCTGTAAAACCATGTGAATGTAATGAAGCTGTAGATCCAAATTGGTTACTACTTGTAAGATTAATTGAATTAAAATCTTGAAAAGTGATTGCATCTACATTATAAGTTTCTGCTAATAAAGCTGGAGCTACAAGAGTCCCTAACATTGTTTGGGTTCCTGATTCTGATAAATTCAACATTGAATCTATCAGATCTATAAATTCTGGTTCGTCAGGAGTATCTTGATGATTAAAATATGTTTTTAGTGTGTCTTTATCTACTATTGGCATTTTTAGTGGGTTTTATTTATTATACATATTATGTGTCCCATCTTACTACAAGGGTAGTATCAGTTTCATTTGAGGTTCTTATTGGTTGACCTAATTTACCTACAACTAATAATTCATTTTTTTCATTATATAAACCAACAGTTGTAATATATGGTTTAAAAAGTGAACCTGTTGCAAAATTTGCTAAATTTTCTTCTTGTAATGATTTATTTTTTCTTACTGTAAGATTTAATGTACTATTAAATTCAGATTCATCTATAGTACATTTATATTCATTTTCATATATTAAATGTGAACCTTGAAATTTAATATTTTTTAACCAATCATGATTAGATATTAAAACACCCCCTACAGTAAAAATAGGTTCTATTATATCATTATTATCTATATCCATTTCTCCAATACCTAAAAGATCATATTGAGACATATAAGCTGGATGAGTTACATTAACTAATCCATGAGAATAAAAAATATTTCCTACATAAGGAGAACCATTTTTTCGATCATAATGATTAACAATATTAGTAGAAGATAATTGTTTATCATATATCTTTAAATTACATATAGAACCACTAAATGAATGATTATTAAATCTTGACATTATATTAGGTCCTCCACCAATATAAATGTTAGCATTATTGTTTCCACTTTTTCTAGTACAATATCCTTCATTTTGGGCATAAATAGAACCATTTCTATGTATTTTTATAAGATTATTATCTCTATTACATACTATATGTGTAAAACTACCTGTTGGTACACCTGTATTAACCTCTGTTATTTGTTCTCCATCAGAAACTGAAAAATGTAATAAATTATTTCCATCATCTACTCTAGTTAAGTAAATTTGAAATGGATATTGGGATTCTGCTAGTCCTTCAGAAGAATCTTCTGGGAAATTACTATAATCTGTTGGGGAGGGGGATATAGTTGCTAATGTAGATTTACTTAAAACATGAATTTTATCTGAATGTGAGATTGTATTTGATCTTATAAAAAATTCTATAGCATAAGAACTATTTTCATTAAAATCAAGGTTACTATTATGTGGAATTTTAACTTCAGAACCAGATTCTTTAAAATCTATTGATGGGAATTTTTTAGGGATTTCAACATATGTAGATAGATCTGCTTCTGCAAAATTAACTTTATTATAGTGTATTTTATTTAAAAAATAACTATCATCATATTCATATTTATCTAAAGGAGTACTATATGAAGTAATTGTATTTACACGAGGTTGACCTTTTTTATAATAAATATTTTCAATAAAATTATTATAAATGTTTAAATCATATCTTTTAAAACCATTAATAGGACCTAAATTTACTAATATTAATCGAGGATCAGTAATAAAATTATTTACATTGGTACCTTTAGGAATAAGATTACCATAAAAATCATCTACAAAAGTATAAGGACCTCCTTTAAATTCTAAAGAACCTGGTTTTATTTTATGACCATATAATCCTGAAGGGATAGATAAAATTGTACATTTTTCATATAAAGTTCTATTATGTTTTAAATAATCTATATCACCAAATTTATTACTTAAATCTGTAAGGTAATTTCTATAAAATAAATGATCAATTTGAGAATATTTAATATTATCAAAACCCTCTGGATTATTAGTTAAATCACTACTACTATCATAATTGTCAATACTAAGTTGTGAATATTTAGTATTAGTAAAAGTTATTGAGCTTGATAATGAGGATGTTGGATCAAATTCATATTGTTTATGGGCATTGAATGGTACTACTGCGTAGTCATTTGGTAAAAATTGTTTATAAACTGACATTCAATTAACATTTTTAATAATCTAATTTAACTCTAATAAGGGCTTCTTTTGAAAAATCTTTTGCAATTGGTTGGCTTAATTTAGCTACTGCTACTAAATCATTAGTATTATTATATAATCCTACTGTTGTAATATATACTTTTGGATTATTTTCCATAGTACTATATCTTAAATTACCATCTGCATCTATAAATGATGGGTTTGTTGTAAAATTAAATTCATAATTTCTAACTCTAGTAAAATAATATTTAGAACTAATTTTTTCTTCACTGTCTACAATAAATGAATTACCTCCTGTAATTGCTGTAAGGAGTTTTGTGTGGTTATTATCAGCTGTGTTTGAGGATATACCAGGAGTTAAATTTGTAAGTTGGTGATCAATTGCAGCTGGATTTAATATTATAAAACCACTATCAGGATAATATAAACCATAAGATCCACTATTAGTAACTTGAATCGTACTATCACCTAATCTAACTCCACTTGAACCTGAAACAATGTGAAATTGTCTACCTGCATTTGTAATTGCAGCAGATCCTGTAGATGTAACTGAATCATCTGTAAGATGAAGTGTGCCTAATCCTGATCCTGATAATTTTAAATTTAATGTTCCAGGTTTTAAATTATTTTTATAACGGGCTCTATTTATATTAATAACATAAATATCATCTGGTATATGTGAATTTGATATTATACTACCTTCATGAACCCCAAAATCAAAACTTTGATTTTCATCACCAAATACTAATTGACGATATTGATTATAAATTGTTTTTGAAGGACTATTTCCTGCAGTATCTCCAATAGCATATAATTTAGAACCTAATCCTGTTTTATGACCATAAGCTATAGAATATTGAACAGCAGCACTAGTTGAGGAAGTTGCTTCATTATATATTTCTATATAATGGGCTCCTTTACTGGTAGCAGTAGTAAAATCAGCTTGGGTGGATGATGTATAAATAGTAGTTAATTCATTAACATTATTACTCCATGTAGATGTTACTACTCTTTGAGTATCGTTTACTACATCATTTTGTAAATCATAATTTATTCGTGCCATTATTTTAATATATTAAAAATTATTGTACTTCTACTGCTGTTTGCCCTTGAGCAAAGCTATTATTACCACTATTATTTTTATTTATAGTAACGGGAATTGTTGCTCTTGCACCTGTATCTCTACCTTCAACTGTTATAGTAGTTACTAATTTTGTATTAGTACCAAATAAAGAATCTGTAGATATTGCTTCAAATGATACTGTGTTACCTATTACAGTTTCACTAACTGCTAATGTACTTGTAATAGTTTCAGATGTTCCTGATTGGGCTGCACCTTGTCCATTACCTGTAAATGATTTAAATAATCTTCTATCTTTTACAGTAAATAAATAACCACTAGTTTCTATACCTCCTGGACCTGAAGAACCATCTATATTTAATGTTACAGGATTTATAGTACCAGGTTCTCCTTTGTTTAAGTTTGGGGCTTGATTAGAAATAGAAATTACAGGAAGTTTAGTCATATTTCTATTTAAAGTAATTAATTTATGTCTCATTATATTATTTTCATCAGGAAATGCTTCTAATATAGGCATATTTTCAATAGCTTGACCCGCATATTGAGAACCATCTGGATGATTTTCGTTAAATAATGAATAATCAATTTCATCATCTCCTAAGGCAAATGATGTAATATTAAATGAACCATCATTTTTGGATAATAATTCGCGACCTTTTTTAGTTAATATCGCATCTACTGTAATTGAACTGTTATCTAAGTATCCCATTGTATTTGTGTTTTGTTATAAATATATAATATCTTAAGAAGTGTTATTTTGTTTTATATCCTGCTTTTTCTAACCAATAATCTAAATTTTCTTTTATAGCAGGATGAGTATGTTCTGGTAAAAGTATAAATTGTCCATCAGATGATCTTTCTGTTGAATCAGGTAATTCATTTTCTGAATCTAAATCTATTATTAAAGTAGGACTTTTTCTTAATACTGATAATTGATGGCTTGAATAAGGATAAAAATAAGATGCTGAAACTGTTCTTGTTGCAGTAACTAAACCATTAGATCCACTAACATTATAATTAAATTCTGTTGGTTGAAATTGGGAGGATGTTAAAGTAGTTTGAAAAAAACGAGTACCTTTTAATTCAGTGTTAGTTATATATCCGTTATAACTATGGTTATTACCATCAAATTTTTCTTCTTCTTCTAAAAAAGTATCATATCGAGCTACATTTCGAGTAGCACCTAATGCAAATGTATTTGAAGAACCTGTATTAGAATTTACATGAGGGTATGTAATTTCAGATGTTCCTATTGATTCTATTTTATTATTAGGAATACCATGTCGACCTTTTTCAAAAGTAACAAAAAATCTATTTGCACCTTTAGCCATTTCCCAATAAACTATATCGTCATAAAAACTTGCAAGACTTCGTGTAACAGTTAATTTATTAGCTAAATTTGGAATATCTAATGCCATATTATTATTGTACTTTTTGAGTTGGGTTTAAATAACTAAATTGAAGAGGTTCTACAGGTGGTGGAGTATTAGATGCAGTAATTTCACATAATGAATTAATTTTTCCTATATCACCATATATGGATAATTCACTTGGAAATTGGTTTATAGTTGTCCAAGGATTTGGATATGTGGTTGGATTTGTACCATTAAATAAAGATGATATTGAAAAATTAGTACTACCAAAACCAAATAACCCTCCACCAGGAGTTGATCCAGATGCAATATTATTAGTTAATATTCCTTTTTGATTTATTACTCCAAAACCACCAAATACACCATCATTAACACCTACTTCATTAGCTGTGTAAGCATATAATTTCATTAAAAGACCTTGATTAAATTTAACACGATGAGATTCTTTTACTAAAGTAGCACTTAAATTATTAATAAGTTTTGTAACTATTTTAGAACCTTCAGGAAAATTATCAGCTATCATTCGTCTAAATGATTCTTTTTTTTCTTCAGTTTCATTAAATTGTTCATGAGAAATTTTAGTAACTTTTCCTGTTTTTAAATTACATAAAACAACTGTATCTATAGTTACATAACTATGATTTTTTATTTCAACTAAGGGATCTAAACTAGCAGTGGCAGCACCACCTCCTTGTATACTATTACCCACAAAAAAAGCACATACTTTATTTTCTATAATAGGTTTTAAACCATAAGGATATTTTCTGTCTCCTTCTGTATAGTAATTAATTCGTGTTCCAGTTAATTTAGATCCTTCATAACGAGGATTTTTCCATGAAGCCATATCTAAAAGACTATCATCAAATTCTACATTATAATCTTTAAATGATAATTCATTAAGAGGCATTGTGTAAACCTTTATTTCAGCAATTCTACATTCAGAACTATCTGAAAATGCAGTAAAATTAATTTTGAATTTTCTATAAGCTATAGCTCTAGAACCATTTTGAAGACCAGGTTCATTACCTGCTCCAAAAATTCGTAAATTTACATTAGTCCCAGGGTCACTAGTTACTGTGTGAACTGTAGTATAGTTAGTACCATCTTCAGATAATTGAATAGTGTATGCTGTTGGTTGGTCAGTTGAACCTAATTGAATTTCAATATCACCAATATATTGTTTATCATTTTCACCAAAATCATATTCTATAGTAAAATCTGCATTGGAATTTTGAAAATCTGCTGTAAAAGCAGCAAAAATATTATTATCAAATAGTAAACTTAATGTTCGTGTATCACCATTTGCATTTTCAATATCTACAGCACTACCATTTGAATCAAATGTAGCTGTTGCTGATTGTGATACTAATGTTAATTGTTGAAAACCCATTTTATATTTTTAATTAATTAGCTCGTCGTAATCGATAATACCTATTAGAAGATATTCCATTTGTAATATTTCCTTCAAAATCTGAATTAGATTCTAAACTACATTGTTCTTTAATATTTATAGTACCATTAGTTCCTTGATCCATTAATTTGTATGTTTCTATTGCGTTAAAAGCTTTAACTTCTTTTATAGTTGTCATAGTAACATTTTCAAAACCACCAAATTGGAATCTAAAAGATTTATATCTTATAGGATTATTTGCATTTTGATTAACTATAAATTCATTTTCATTATTATTTAATACAGATGCAATAGCTGTCGCACTATAACTTGTACCATCTTTAGATAATTCTAAACTACCTGTAGTAGGAGAAAAACTATCATCTCCTATATCTAATATTACTTTTTTTAAAAATTGAGGGGTATCAAAATTATATGTAAGATGTAAAGCAACATTTTCATTATTTATACTAGCACTATGATTATTTTGTATTAAATTTTCTGCATTAGTAATATCTAATGATACACCATTAGTAGCAAATGAAGCTTGAAAATTATTAGATTTTAAAGAAAAAACTTCTGTAGATATAGGGAATCGTAAAATTGGTTCTCTAGCTGGATTATTTGTAGTAATTACTGCTGAATCTGTAAGAGAAAATTGTCTTTCAGGATCCATTTGAAATTCAAAAGTTTGATATGAATTATTTAACATACTTTGACCTACACCTGTTGTAGGAATTTCTCTTACAAATTTGGTTCTTTCTAAATAATGAGGTTCAATTAACAGCCCTGTTTTTAAATTAGCTTTCATTGGAACCCATTGTTCTATTAATTTAAATAAAGTATGATCAATATATTGAATTAATTTAATATAATCCCAATAGTTATATCGTCGTTTTACTTTTTTAAAATAAATATCTCTTATAGTAGATAAATCTTTATATACAGATGCAGATTGAGCTGATGGTAGAGGTGAACCAATATAATCATCTAATCTAAATGATCCTAATGTATAAATTATATCTTCATTTATTTCAGTTGTAGGTGAAAAAAATACTCCTAAATCAGGATAATCTAAAGGTTGTCTATCTAAGGTTGATGTTTCTGTTTTTTTATTAGGTGATAACCAATCATCATCTATATAACCTTCATCTATCCTAACTTTTTCACTTGTCATTGAAATACCAACTGTGTCAGGTGTTGGTAAATGGTGAGTTTCTATTACTTCTTCCCATGTTTGAGTAGTCATATTACTTGATGCTGGTAAACTCCCCCCAAATTCTAAAAGTTTTTTATCTTCATTAGGGTTAAAACTAGCTGAACTTTTTTGATCGTTACTACCTAAAGGCAATCTTAAAAGTAAATTTTCATATGATGATGAAAGTGAATTACCACTATACATAAAAGGTTCAAGTGCATGTTGGGTAAGAGTATCATGTGAAAGTAATTCATTATAATAAACTCTTACTTCTTGTATTGAACCTGAGTAAGATCTACCATCTATATTATTATGAGCGGGTCCATTAGGTAATCCTCCTATAAAACAATTATCAGCTCCTACACCAAAACCTAAGTGTGGTACTGTTCCTGGTAATGATAATGATGTTGCCTCACCTAATGAAGCAGAATAATTACCCCATGCTCTTGCAAAGGTTTTTCTTTGAATGTTATGTGTTGAAGTTACTGAAGTTACATTTTTTAAATGATTAGATTGATAAGCACCAAATTTAAGATTTACAGTCATTGATTGGTTATCTTCTTGTCCTATAAAAATATTCCAAAAATCACCATTATATACTGGAAAATATTTTGTAGATTTTGTAATAGTATTATTATTTCTACTAAAAACTAATCTACCATATTGGGTTGAATCTCCTGAGGAAGAAATATTATTACCTGTCCATGGTTCTAACATAAGGTGGTGATCATAAACATTATCTCCTCCAAATGAACCTGATAGTGACCATAAATGGTAGGTTTCATTAGATCTATGTGGTTTTATTCTAAATTCAACTGTTTTAGCAGAAGCTGAAAGTTGCATTAAAGAATTAGGATTATGAATTAAATTTTGTTGATTTCCTGATTTTCCTAACCCATCCCATTTAAATTTAATAAAATAACCATCTTCACCTGAATTTCCTTCTAAAGCTAATCCTGATTTTTCATAACTAAATGTTTTATATGTAGTTTTGTCTGTAGTAGGACCACCATATTCTTTAACATTAAGTATAGTAGAAGGAACACCATAACAACTCATTAAAGCTTTAAGACCACGTTCAGTACCTTTAGTTTTTAATAAATAAGGTGCATTATGGTATAAACGTTTCCATATTTCTTTAGTAATATCTCCTTTAGGAATTGAACCTGCATTTGAAGCAGTTACTAATGTTTGGTTAAGTGGGGTATCATAAAATATACTACCTGTATTACCTTCACCTAAGATATATTCAATTAAATTTGAATTTTCAAATTGATCAAAAGTATCTAGTCCTAAACTTTTTAAAGAATAATAAACTAATTCTTTAGATATACCTCTTGTATGATGAGTATCATTTATTTCAGTAATATGTTTAATATAAGTCCAAATTTGATCATAATGATGACCCATCATATTAACAAATGTAGTATAAAATGAGTTATCTGGATTTTCTAATATATGATTAGGTATTAATCTAATTAAAGAATGTTCATTTTGTCTATCATATAAATCTGCGTTTAATAATTGTCCCCCATAATTTGAATAACTTGATCTTTCATCACCTAACCAAGTTTGAACTTGGGATGATGTAATAGAATATAAAGTATGAGGTGATGTTGTTGTTGATTTAGGCCATGATAAAGCTCCTGATTCATAATATAAAAATCTCTCATAACCATCTAAATTTTTTAATATATTAGTTTTTTTAGTTATAGTAGATTCTTTATCTTTTAAAACATATTCAGATGCAGAAGTAGGTCCTGTTATTGAATTTATTGAAAATAATCGAGTATCATATTGTTCTAATAATTCTATTTTATATTTAAAATTTTTAAGTCTTTCTAGGGCACTACCAAAATGTATAAAATTTTCAAAATTATATGTAACTTCTTGTGGTTCTCCTTCATTACTACCTGTGGGGGTTCTAACAAAATCATATTGTATTTCAGGAATTTCTTTATTTTCTAATTTATTTAAAAGTTGTTGATAAGATGATGTTAAACTATATTCTAATACTTCATCATAATTTTTATAACCTGAAGGTACACTGTTGTTTAATCTAGTATCTATTTTAAAATTGGGGCCTTTTAAAGATATACTAGTATCTATAGGTTCGGGAAGACCTAAATCTTGATTATTAATAATTCTACTCGTTATTTCTTCATTTATTGAAAAAGTACTAAGTGTAGAAATATTTTTAGGTAAAGGTTCATTTAATTTTATTAATAATTCTGAAGTAGAAGGATTTTCATTAAAAATTAAATTAATACCAGTAATTATTTTATCCTCACCAAAATTTAAAATAAAATCTCTTAAAAATGGAGAATTACTAATTTCATTTATATAACGTTGGGATGCTCTTTTTAAGTCTTTATTTGATACATCTTTAGCTATAACTCTTAATTCTGTTCTTGTAGGAGATATAGCCTTAATTACAAATTTTTTAACAAATGTATTAAATATTTTTTTACGAAGTATATTAAATATTAATTTATAATTACCTGTTGTATAACCATTATTATTTAAGATTGATATAGGATTCCATATTAATTCTGATTTGTTAGGTTGAGTAAAATCAGTAAAATTAGGTATAGAATTTAAAAGTTGATTATTTTGATTATATATGTGTACTTCTATATAATCTTCAGGACGACCAAATACTCTATCAATAGTTTTAGAAGTTACTGAAGATTTAGGTAGATTAATTCTTTGTTCTTTGGTTGTTTTATTGTTAACGTTCATATTAATTATTTAATATTTAAAGACCAAAAATACCAGTTTTTGCATATCCTGCAAATTTAAACCGATTTGATGAATCTGGTATTGAAAAATATTCGTCCCTACTAATATCAGTTCCATAATGACTATGTTTTTTTCTAAATTGACCCTCTTTTATTCCCTGAAATTCATTTGTATCAGGATCGTACCATACATTGCTGTTAGAACCTGATAATATATATCTATTATATCTAATTCTAATTAAATTTCTATCTAATAAACTAATAGCATCTGGGTTTTTATATTCTAATTCAGATGCATTAAAACTGACTGAGTAATCTGCTCCTGATAAAACTCCATCAAATATATCTCTACCTTCATCCCAACCCCCAAGCTGATCCATTTGTGATTCAAGTATTGGATACATTTGTGTTCCACTACCTTTATCATCAACAATTGCACCATCAGAATTTACTGCGGCAGTACTTGGTAAGAAATCATCAAACATTATATTTGGAAAATCATCTTTTCTATCCCAAATTCTTTTTAATATAACTAATGTCTGTCTGGATCTTATTATTTTAGGTCTTACTAATGCTAATAATTTTTCTCCATTATCTTTTTCTTCTTGAGTAAATCCTTGAGTTGCATCTAAATAATATTTCCAAGATAAACTTTCAAGTTCTTCTTCTCTTTGGAATTCAGATTTAATTTTAGCTTTTAATAAAGCTATATAATCTATTTTACCTCCTATTGTTCCGTCTTCTATAGGTTTAACTAAATCACTTAATTCTGCTCTCCAACTACTAACTTGTATATCTGAAACTATTTCTAATTGGGATTCTAATTGCTGGGCTGCAGTTTGACCTGTTACATCTTCTATATCTAGTTGGGAACCTTCTGTTATGCCCTCTAATACAACTCTAGGGACTATTTTTACTATATCATCATCTGTAAAATTATTTGGAAAACCTAAAGATGCTTTTAATGCTTGGAATACTGGACCTGGTGCACCACCAACAACATATCTTCTTTTACCTTTATCCATATAATAAATTTTATAATCATCTGGAAGTCCATTTCCTATAGTACCATCCTCATTTACACTTTCATCTAAACCTATTAAAGAACCATTAGCAAAGAATGGATGTTCTTCTGTTGGTTGATTAAGTAATTCTTCTAATTCAGCAATTCTTTCAGTAAGTAATGTTATTTGTTCATCTCGAGGATCTATATAATTTTTTATATAATCTGTACTTTGTTTTATAATAGATGTATGAGATTTAGTTCCTGTTTTTGGGATATCATAAAATAATTCTCCATATATAGAAAAAAATCGATCTAAATTTATTGGGTCTTTTGTTTTAAAAAACTCAGAAAAAGAACGATCTATTAAACCATCTGTTGATTTAATACTATATAGAGTTTTTGTTAATTTAAAGTTTTCTTCAGCCATTATCTAACTACTTTAAAATGATAATTATTATCAAATACAACAGTACCAAAATTATTAGTAGTTTTAAATAAGATACGATAATGTCTTTCTGGTTGTAACCCATTCATATATAATTTAAAGAACATTCCTTCACTATTTGAACTTAATTTAGTATTGTAATCATCAAATGGAATTATTACTTCTTCTGTATGTGCATCTCTTATACTATAATAAGAAGATGTTTTAAAGTGACCTACATTTAAATAATTTGATGATGATGTAAATGAACGTATAGGGTATTTTTCTCTTATATGTAATCTAAAAGTAGCAACTTCATTTTGGTTATATTCTCCTTTATTATTAAATAAAGAAACATTCAATTTTTCAGGACTAGTATTAGCTGTAGTTGTGAAAATATTACCTACACCATCTACATAAGTAAGGTTACTGTGAGTACTATCATCCCATTTAAATGCTAATTTTGGTGGGTAAATTGTATGGGTATCTCTAGAAAAATATTGTAGATCTCCAGTACTACCTGAAGTAAAAATTTCATTTGACTTAGGATATTTTAATATAAATCCATTATTTGGAATACCTTGAGGATAAACTTGGGATTCAAATATACTAGCACTAAATTTTTGTACTATGGTTGTTACATCTATATCTAAATCTAATGAATTTGCATTAGAAAAACTTTGTGTAGCTATAAATCCAGTTTCATCATACCACTCACCACCTCCAGGGGTTATACCTGATGAAGGATCTATAGAACCCGTAGAACCTTGACCAAAACTTCCTGTAGTCCATTTGTTACCTTTAACATTTCCGTCTTTATATATCCATGAACAACCATTAGAAGATGTTGGAAGATTATGATATCTTCCTGTTCCTTCTAACCAAGATGAAGATAAGGGGTATACTTCAATATTTTGATTAATATTTAAATTTTGGTGTTCTGCAGAAAATAATTGAAGACTTGAAGTAAAAGAACCATCTCCTAATATATTAATAACATTCATTATATTTTCATCAGAAAAATGAATTAGGATTCTAGATGGGTAAAATTTTTGATTAGTAGATCCTTTTTCTTTTACTAATTCAATAATTTCATCATGACCCGTATTTATAGTTTCTCTATTAGGGTGACTATATATTGTTGTATCTTTTTCAGGAAATATAAAGTAATATGCCATTTTAATATGTTGTTACGCGTCCATTAATATCTTGATCTGGGTATTTTAATTCAAAAATACTTGGGTCTAATGAAGGATATATTACTCCCTTTTTAGTAGCCCCTATAAAATCATATTTATATTGTGAGTATCCTAAAGGTACTCCATTTTTATTTGTTAATTTAACACTTTCTACTGTTTGTACACCTTTTATACCCGCAAGTAAATTAGATATTTCAGATATAATAATGGGTTGATTAATTTGCCATTTATCTATATTAAAATAGTCTTTTAATTCAGATATACATTCTAATAAGATTTCATTATTACTATAATTTTTAAATACAGTTATTTCAAAGTCTAAACTAAAATTAATTACAAATGCATTTTTAATATTAATTGCATCTGTTAACATTCTATATTGTTCTAAATAAGTTGATAAATTTGTTTTAGTAGCTATATTTAATGGGGTTAAATAACCATTTTGATTATATCCTAAAGTATATAAATTTAATGCTGAAGGATTAGGGATAGTATTATATACTGTGTTTAATTGGGATATTTGATCATCCTGTGTTATATAAGCTTTTGCTATTTTACCAAATTTAGAAGGTAAAGATAATGTCCTTATAATATAATCATTTTTAGTTACTGTTCTTTGTTGGGCTGAAAAATTAGCCATTGTATTTAATCTAATATCTTCTATAGAATCTCCAGATCCCCCACCTGATGCTGCCTCAGAATTATTAGATGCTACTGATGAAATTATTTTTCTTAATAAACCATTATTTAAATTAGGTTTACTTATTGGATTAAAAGAATCTACTTCTTTAATTGTATTAGATTGTACATTAGATTCTAAACCACCACCTACAATATAGGTTACAGTTAGTGTAGTATTTGAGGGAGCTTGTCCATATGTTTTAGTAAATAAAAAATTAGAAGGGTCATAAGCTACATCTAGTTTAGATCTACCATCATTTATCCCTAAACCAATATTATCAGGATTAGGAATTATTTCTTCGTCTGATTTATCACTTATACCTGCCCCAAATTGAATTTCTAATTGATTATTTGTTTTAAATCGTGAAACAAATCTTCTTGTTGATTTTTTTAATTTTAAAAGGAAGGGAGTTTGATGATTATACTGGTTTAATTCGGGGTCATTTGCACCTGTATTTTCAATTTCTTCAAAAATTGTATCTTGAGCTAAATAAGGTACTTCATACCAATTATTTCCTTCATCATCTATTATTGATTCAATTGATATAATATTATTATCAAATAATTCTAATGTTTTAAATTTTTCAACTGATCCTATATTAAATGTTTGAGATTTTATTTCTCCTGAAATTACTTTTGATGATTTTTTTAATAAAAAATATGATGGATTACTACCATCATAAGAAAATATAGAAATATCAGTAGGATTTAAAGAAGAAGATGTGTTAAAATCAATTTGATTATCTAAATAAAATTTAGGACCCTCAGTTGAATTAAATACAGTTGTAGAAGGGATTTTTAAGGCATAATCAAAATCAGGAACATATGTATTATTAACTAATTTTGAGGGAAGTAATTGAAATACATTTAAATTTACACTAGATGCAGCTGTTACTTTAGGTTTATAACCCATAGCATAAGCTAAATTATATAAATTTTCTTTTTCTTGAGCTAAAGTTAAAAATGATTCACGTAGTTGAGTATCAGTATAAAATGATAAAACATCACCAACATATGCTGCCATTTCAAGAAACATCATTCCGGGATTACCTTCACTAAAATCATTAAAACTATTTGGAAAATACACTTCTGCAAACTCCATTAACTGATTTTTATATGAATTATAATCCTTATTAAGATATTTTACATCTTTATCTTGTGTTTTATTTGATACTTTATTATATGCCATTTTTATATATTATTAACCATTTCCACGAGGAAAATATGATGAATTAAAGTTTAATTGAATGGCATCTGTAGACCCATCTAAATTAAAACTATATGAAATTATTATATATAACAAATATTTATCATTTTCAAAATTTAAATTTACATCTGATAAAGATATTAAAGGAATGTAATATTCTATTTGGGTATTAATTTTTTCTTTTAAAATTTCTATATCTGGATTTTGTTCAAATAATAAATTTTTTAATCCTACACCAAAATTAGGTTCATTTACTCGTTCTCCAGTTTCAGTTAATAATAAATTAATTAAATTACTTTTAACTTGTTCTTTAATTGTTTGAGTACCTTTAAATATATTAACTTCATCAAGAGGAAAAGCAACCCCAATAGTAACATTTTTGTCAATATCTAATGGACTAATTCTCCTATTTCCGTTAATATATGCCATTATGGTCTATGATTTTTTCTTTTATCTATTGCTCTCATTAATTCACGATAATCTTTATTTACAACATTTGCTACTGCAGTAGGCATTGGTGCTTCTGGTATTAATGTTGATTCAAGATTAGTATTACCTTTAGCTGTTTCGTTTAGTAAATCATTTAAGGCCCCATTAGAAGTAAATTGTTGGGAAATAGATTTACCCATAATTTTTTCTTTTAAAGAAGTTTGTACACTTGCAGGAATTGGATTACCCATTCCCGTAGCTGTTATATTACGTTGGGTTGGTTGTTCTACAATTGTAGATTTAAATTCATCACGTAAATCTTCTTTAAGAGTTTTAATTTCACGTCGAAGAGCATAATCTATTTCTTCTCTTACAACTTTTCTAATTAATGTTTCAAAAGCATTTGCTTTCATAATAAATAATGTTTGTTAATAAATATAATTAAATTAAGTAATTCGATATTGAATTACTTGAAAATTTGCATTTTGTATTCTTTCTATAGTTTTAGGATATAGATTTTCTTGAAGAATATATACACCTTCTTCATTTGGATCTGTATTCATACCTAAATTTTCATCTAGAGTAGATTGAGCTTCATCTACTGCAGCTGCAAAGGCTTCATCTTCCATAGAATCCCCTTCTACATCACACATTAAAGTATATTTTAAATAATATGATTCAATTAAACCTATTACAGAAGATATAGTACTTTGTAAAGTGGAAATTGTAACTAAAGCTAAAGTTAGTATAATTGATACAGCTGTAATTGCTGTTCTAATTTTTGTTAGTTTTACACCAAAAACTTTTATTGAGTTATTTATTTCTTTAATTTTAGCATTAGATTTATCTATTTGATCTTTTAATTTAAGTCCAGCATCTACATTAGCTGCGGGACCTTTTAGTAAATATATACTTACTCTAGCAGTTATTATTATAGTTTGTAATACAGGTACTAATGCTTTTAAAGTAAGAAAAATAAGTTCAATATCATTAAGTATTTTTTGTAATTTTAAAATTTTTTCTTGAACTATTAATAATTTTTCATTTGATTTATCTAATATAGATTTTAATCTAAGGGATGTATTATTTAATTTAGTATAAATAGAATCAATACGATTTCTTACTTCTATACTACATACTAATTCAGGGCCTCTGGATGTAATTTCATCCATCATCATTTGTTCTACAGAATCTTTAGTAGGTATTTTATTTTTAATTTCTCCTATTTTTTTATTAGCTTCTTCTTTTACCCTAGGAGCTAAAGTATCTAACATACGTTGACTTTGCTGGAGTAATGTTACTACGGCTCTTGACATATTATATAGTTTTAACTTGTTTACTTAAATTTTCTTTAAAATTATTATGTAATTCCCTTAATTTTCCTTGGCGCATTTTAATAGTATTAATATTATTTGCACTAGGAGTTGTAGGACCAGCAGGAGATATATACTCAATTTCTACTAAAAGCATATCTAATATATCATCTAAGACATCTAATAAACCATCATTATCTTTATTTACACCACCAAATTGATTAGGATCACCAACCATCCATTTTTGAAATTTATGTCCTAAAATAATAGGTTCAGTAGGTAAATCTCCATCTTTTAAACCTAAATAAATATTGGGAGAATTTACAATAAATTTACTGTCTTTTTTATCACTTGTATCAAAATGAAAACTACCATTTGTACTAAAACCAATAGCTTTATCTGAAAAAAGTAAAATAGAATCATTTTTAGCGTTAAAAGTTAAACGATCTGAATCAATTATTACTTGTTTTCCTTGAAAAATATTAGGTGCGTCTGGTGTGTAACTCATTTAAGCTGATTTTAAATTTAATTTTACAGTATTAATAGAATTAGTTTTTAAATCTTGTAATGGATAATCAGCTGGATTAGCTGTTTCTATATTGTTTTCATTAATTCCTAATTCTCTACAATAGGTAGGAACATCTAACCAAGGGCAATTTTTTCTTCCTTTTGTAGGATGGTTATACATTTGATTATGACCTAATATTTTAATATTAGGATATCTTATTGTATAAAATTTAACTAATTCATTTAATGAATTTGCTTGTTCTTTAGTTAGATCAAAAACACTCCCACCTATCCAATTTAAGTTAATAGTATTAGAATTACTTATATTTGGACTTTGATTTGATGTACTTCCTTGGGATTTAGAAGGTCCAACCCCAAATGATTTTTCATTATCTTTATATATTTGTATGCATTTACCCATATAATCTATTGTTATATGATAACCATGTCTACTCCAACCTGTAGCTACACCTTCAACTTCAGCTTCTTGCATAAAAAATTTAGCTAACCTTTCATGTGTACCTCCATATGGCCAAGCTGCTGTATGGATTACTAAATATTCTACTCTATTATCTGTAGGTTGTAGTTCAATTTGGGTTTTTAAATCATAAACTCCTAAAGGAGGATGTAAAGTAACAGATGATTCATGTGATTTAGAAGGTATTGATATTGATGTACCAGTTGCTAAAGCAGCTGAGAGATTTTCTATATCTTCTTCAGTTACAACTACTCCATCCCCTATATTTTCTATATTATCTTCTCCTGCTTCATCAGTACCTGATATACCATAAATTTCTATAGTTCCTGGACCATCTAATATTTCTTCAGCATAATCTGCAAAAGGATCATCAGATTCCGATTCTGTTGGTGGTGGTGGTGGAGTTGATTCAAATAATTCTATTGTTTCTTCAGGTATATCCTCTGATGCTTGTGTTGTTTGAGTAGTTGTTGTTTCAGGAGTTTTATAATCACCTGTTAATTGTTGTTGGATAGTTAAGTCTTCAACTAAATTAGCTCCAAATGATTTTTGATTTAATGAAGCGGGGGTAAAATTAGCTAATTGTTGGTTTGATGTCATATAAATTGAAGATGCATCTCCCATTATGTCTTCTTTAGCATGAATCCAACCTTTATCATCAAGTTGGCTTGATTGTCCATTTCTAATAATAGTAATAGGATCTCCTAACTCACCACTATTACTCCATTCGTTAGGAGTAGCTACTTTATTACTTATATTAGTAGAACCAAATCTTATAGAATTACCAAATCTACCTTCTATAATAGTATCACCCTCATAAGGTAATAAAGGTTTTATATTTAATTTTTCTTTAAAATAATTACCTAAATTAATTCCTGTTGATCCATCTTCTACTTGTCTTGCAATACTTTGTTCATAATCATTAGATACACCATTATTAAAGTCTTCAATATAAGGAAGAGCATTATGATGTGGATGATTCCATATATTTACTAAAGGAAAATAATATGTTGATATTGTATTATCTTTATTACCTGATGACATTATTAAAACTATTTCATTTAATAATGGGTAATTTTTTACAAATGAAAATAAAGGTTTTGCAATAGAATCAGTAGTTGAATTAGACTGATTTAAAGTTGTATAAAATATAGTACCTATTGAATCATAATTACCATAATCTTCAAAACGATCATGAGAAGGATCTAGTATAATATCAGTAACCCTAACAGCTATTAATTTAGTGTTAGGAGATAGTATTTTAAATTGATTATCTACTCTAACTACTGCCATTCTTTTTTTCTAATTCTTTTTCTGATATTTCTTCTACTATATTTTGTAATTGATTCATTTCCTCTTCAGTTAACATATCTCCACCTCCACTAGTTGTGGCTCCTGTTGATAAGCGTTGTACAATAGCTGCCATTTTTAATAAATGATCATCATTTTTAACACTAATTTCCATATATTCTTTAATTAATGGAACTACAACTGTAGCGTCTCCTAAATTTTGAATGAGGGGTCTTAATTCAGCTATAAGCTGACCAATTTGTTTACCTTTTTTTTTCTGATTAGTGTGGATTTCTTTAAGAAGATCAGAAAATGTTTTATCGTCAAATATTACTTGGCCTAATGGATCCATATTGTATTTTGGTTATAAATATAGAATCTTTTAAATTTTTACATATCCTGTTTTATCATATTCATTATATAATTCACGATATTTTTTCTTAAGTATTTTAGTTACTTTAGTTATTACAGGAGTATCTACATTTGTTATTTCACGAATATAAATATAAAGTGCTTTTTTATTAAAAATTTCTAAATTTTCTCTACGTTTAAATAATATGTTAACTGCATCACATACTTTTCTATCGTTATCCTTTTTAAATAATCTAAACATATGTTTGTCGATATATTCAGTAAAATAATCAATAAAATCTTTCATATCTTGTTTACGATCTGGACGCCCAAGTTCATGAATTACTTTATCGTCTTCATCTGCTGCTAATACATCTGTAGTTATTTTTTTCTTTTTATAATTTGTATTATTATAAAGAATAAGATAATTTTTACCTACAATACTAAAATAAGAAAAGGCCTTTGAACCTTTAGTTGGGTCAAAATAATGAAGTTTTTCTAAAAGAAAACAAACAACTTCGTGTTTTAAATCTTCTAAATCATCTACTTCTGTATAATAGAATTTGAATGTATGAATAAGGTTTTCAGCTAATTTATAAAATGAATAATTTATACGTTCGTTAAATATTTTATTTCGTGTTGCTTCATTATTAGAAGCTAAATATTCACCAATAGCTAATTCAGTATCATGGGTAAAGTACATTCTTGTACTTTTTCTACCTCTTTTTTTCTTCTTTGGAGTAGGAGAACCGACATTTGCCGGTTCTTTTTTTTCTGTTTTGCTCATTTATTATCTCATACGAAACTCATTTAGGGCCTCTTGAATTTTTTTAACTTCTTCAAAAAACCATCCAATTTCGTCATCTGCGTAAAATACCCCTTTTTGATCTATTTGTTTTAATCGGGTATCGCAAGCTGCAATTGCGTCGCTTTGTTTATTTATAAAATCTTCCATCGTTTCATTTTTCTTAATAAGATTCCTTATTGCAACAAAAGAAATCGAAATCGATAAAGTTAATAAAATTATTAATATTATTTCCATTTAATCTTCATTAAAGAACGAATCAATAACACCTAATGTTGCTGCTGATAAGTTCGGATTATTAGCTTCATTTACAGCTTTAGATTTACGTTGTATTTTATCTGCTTTAGAAGCGTTTTTAGGTTTAGCTGAGGGGACTGAATTTGTATTATTATTCCATTGTTCAAATTCAATTTGAGCAGCCATATGATCTGCTTGATGCATTAATAATGGTAAGTGAGTACGTAAACGGGTTTCTTTTTGACCCGACATAAAATAAAATTTATTTGACTCGTCATATAAACCATCATGAATTTTGATTGTAATAAATTCATTTTGAGTTACTTTACAACCAATTTCCTGTAAAATAAATAAAGATCGTTCAGGTACCTTCATAGCAGGTATGTCAGTATTAAATTTATATACCATACCTAATTTATCAATATGCCATTGAGAATCATTGGGTTGATAATATTCCCCTTCTTGTTGGCCCATTTTACCTAAATCATGAAATAATGCAGCAAAACGCATTTCTTCAATTGTGTATGTATCCATATCACCACCCTTATTATTCCAAACTGTATATAATGCATTAGCACAATCTAAAACACGTAAAACGTGATCACAATAACCACCAGCAAATGCTGAATGGTGCCAATTTTTAGATGATGCGGGCATCATCATAAAACGTTCTTCATATTTTTTAAGAAATGGTAATAATATAGATGAACGTTCTTCACTTATATTATTTTTAACCTCAGTAATATAACGTTCCCAATTTGATTGAATTTTTTCTGCTGATAACATAACCTATTTATTTATCTAAAATGTACCTGTATTTTGTACTCCTCGTGCACCTAATGCCCCTGTTGATGAGATATTAATGATATTTTGAAGTTCACCAAATTTTTCTTTTAAATCACCTTCTTCCATAAATCTAAGAGCATCTTGTATTTGACCTCGTTTAATTAAACCTCGTAATTGAGCTAATGATTGGTCTAATCGATCTAAAGCTTCTTGTGTTTGTCTTGCGTATTTCATATTACATCTTTATATATTATTATTTACATAATAAATTATTTCCTAACATCCAAATCCTTTTTATAAGGTTTTTTCTTTTTCTTTCTACGAATTTTTTCTTTTTGAGGTTGGGATTCCCAATCCGACAATTTATTGAAATTGTTTTTTTTACTTTTCATTATTAAAATTTATTTGAATTTTATTGACCGGTTCGCCATTTTTACCTATAAACCCCTACAGTTGTAGGATATAAAA
>Ga0181402_1000147_pt1 | contig 24987 bp, 40 predicted proteins | sample 25SPOviralmetaG_FD_130131 | JGI IMG/M metagenome (GOLD analysis project Ga0181402, IMG submission 130131) | Marine viral communities from the oligotrophic San Pedro Time Series (SPOT) site, San Pedro Channel, CA, USA - 25 SPOT_SRF_2011-08-17 | ecosystem: Environmental > Aquatic > Marine > Strait...
CATAAACAGTTTGAACGGCGTTCTGGGAAGATCCAGTAGTCAAGGCTGTTGTGTCGAAACACACCTGATAAGAGTAGTAGTAGTTTATGTCGGAAAAGTCACTAGAGGTGTCGGTTCCGTGAGTGCTATCAACAACAATCCTGTACTCATGGGGCGTGGCCTCCGCTGTTAAATCGGTAGATCCGTCTGTGGCAACAGTAATTGAGTTCGTGTTTATAGCGAGCGAGATATTATTCTCAGTGGAACCATTTCCTAAAGAGGTGAGATCCGTAGTAGAGTCTGGAGTTGTTATTTCTCTGTAGTTACTACCTATTTTGACCTGAACAACAGAGTCAATTAGCGGATCATAAAGCTCGTCTCTTCTTACGTCATAACGAAGAGTAGACTGAACATCACCATACTCCCTGGTTGTAGAGGTTGTACCCGTTGCGGCAGAAATAGAAGAGTTGCTCCTCGTTATTTGTTTGTCGCTAATAAGAGGCGAGTTAAAGCTATTGGCTGTTGTGAATTCGTTTGCTGTTTGTTCAGTTGTACCGCTAGTGCTGTCCGTCACCCTAAGTCGAAAATGGAATACGTTGTTACTAGCCCAGGCCTCTCCAGTGCTATAGACCTTTGAGAGATTCGAGGCCCCAAAAGTAACCTCAGAAGATGTGTACGATTGAACCGTTGTCCAGGATCCAGTAGGGGTTGACTGAGTATTAGCAAGTTGGTACTCAAGCACAGCCGTTCCCGTAGCGCCCTGGTTGGCAATACCAAAGTTTATAGAAGATATAGTTACAGAAGAGGCACTTGAAGGGTGCTGCCAGTCAGGTCCAGAAAGACTAAAGCTAGGGCTTGGGTTAATAGCGTCCGTGAACGCATCAACTAAAAGCTCTGAGGCGGTTTTTCCATTAGCGGGAATGGTGTCTCCGTTTTTGTACTTCCCAAAAGTCTTTACAACCCCTGAAACAGTAGGCATGTTTGCCACATAGTTCTGAGTAAAAGTCACTTGGCCTCCGTCTGCTCCGTCAGCTCCGTCCGCTCCGTCAGCTCCGTCCGCTCCGTCTGCTCCGTCAGCTCCGTCAGCTCCGTCGGCTCCATCAGCACCATCTGCTCCAGGCGCACCATCCGCGCCCGCAGGCCCAGCAGCTCCGTCAGCACCATCTGCTCCAGGCGCACCATCCGCCCCATCATTACCAGCAGGTCCTTGAGGGCCAGTTGCCCCAGCAGGTCCAGCCCCAATAGCTCCAGCTACAGAAACGTTATTATTTGCAGCCTGATTTAAAACCACGACCTTAGTGTCGGTACCTCCTTTTACGACAGATACTTTAATGATATCTCCGTTCTCACTAGATATCTTTATGCTTTTTGGTTGTTCTACACTTATCGGCATAATAGTATCTTAAGCTGCTGTTTCTGACACGTCTTCAATAACTCTTACTGTTCCGTAGATTAAAGTAGTTACAACTGCTCCTGACTTCTGTTCGATATCATAAGCATAGAGTCCAGATGGCATCGTCTTCATTGTGGTCGCAGCCAAGGTGAGATCAATATACTTTGCGGTAACGTCGTCAGAATCTGCCGTTACTGTAATCACAAATTCTACAACAGGGTCGGAGGTGTTTGCGACTGGGTTGCCCGTGTCGGAATTTCTAACCTCCATTAAAAAAACATCTCCAGCGGTAAAACCAACAGTATCGTCAGCATTGGTTATATTAAGTCTCAAGGAAAAGGTATCACCCTTCCTGCAAGTGATGTCAACCCTTTCAGATGTATCTAAGTTTATTTTTGTAGCCATCTTATTCGTTGATTATTTGTGGTGTTTCATCCCCTTGTCTTTGAGCTATGAGCTTGCTTTGCTCGGCAGACTGCTTTTTAACTCTATCGTCTTTGCGGTCCTCTTTAAGGACTTCAAGTTTTTCTTTGAAGTTTTCGTCAGTCTCTTTGAAGCCAAGGGTAGCTTGAGCTTTAATAATTTCAATCTCTTTCCTAAACCCGTGCTTTACCTCTTCTAGTTGAGCCTCCAGCTGAGTCTTAAGCTGCATCTCTTGCGCTTTTAGCTGAGCTTCCATTTGCATCTCTTGCTGCCTAGCCTGAGAAGCAGACTGTGCTGACTGCTGTTGAACCTGAGCTTGCTGCTGGGAGTTCTGCTGAGCCATCTGCTGGTTGCTAGCCATTCGCTTCTTCCTTCTAACGATCAAAAGCCTCTCAGCCTGGTTTACGTCCCTAAGCTGTCGTATAGCAAGGGCGTCCTCAAGGTCTATCTCTTTTTGAGACAAGGCTATCTGTATGTTCTGCTCCAAGAACTGTCTCTCGTTCTCTTCCATCTCTTTTACAACCTTTACGCCGAAGTTAAACATCGACAGGTTTCTGAAGGAAGACAACACTTTCATGTTCTCCTTGCCAACAGCGTTTTCATACATAGAGTATAGAATAGAGTCTGGATGAATAACCTGCAAGCACTTTACCACATCGCTACAAACTTTCTTGTACAGAACCATAGAGGAGTTCGTGATGTCATATATAGCGTTGTTTGCAGCAGCAAGAGCTTGTTGCCTAACTCCCACCAGGGCGTCTCCTTTAGGTGAAGAGGCGTCCATCACCTCGTTGATTCCCGTGGAGTCTCTGATCATCCTGAGGTAGTGGTTATACAAACCAGTTAACTCGTTAATGTTACGGATGCTGTTGCCGATCTCTCGAATAGGAGGGTTTTGAAAACCTCCTTCTGGGTTCTTGCTTCTATAGTAGAACACACCAGTCTGCTCGTATATGTCGTGCAGCTCAAGCGGCTGAAGTTCTCCGCCCTTTCCTAACTGTACGTTTTCCAGTCCCTCAATATCAATGATGATACCGTCTGGTTTTGCCTTCGCTACAGCCTGTTGAATCTTTAAGTGAGTAAGCTGAAGTTGATCGGCGAACCCGATGCAGCTATCCACCATAGACTTAGGCATCATGTCCATCATGTTCGTAGCACAAACAGAATAAGATAAGGATGCTTTTGTTATGTCGTGAATGTTTTTTGGTATGTTGGTCTTCTTTCCATAACCAAAGACCATATCACAACCAAGGATGTAGTATCCACCGTAAACACATGTGTTGTCTAACCTCACAGAGTCTCTGTTGAAAACAGAGTTTTGTGGTTGACTATAGTTGTTTCCCTTGTCGTAAAACCCTACATTTCCGTACTGGTTTTCTTTTGACTCGTAATAGGTTGAATCTACCGAGAGAAACTCAAATTCAAGCACCTTTACAGTGTGCTCTTCCGTGTCCATACCAGGTCTATTTGAAGTCTTGTTATACAGCCCAGATGTATTGTTCTTCTGACCAGAACTAGCCACCTTCTTGTAATCCTCTTCGGTTAGCTCATTACCAGCAATTCTTTTAAGCTCAGCAATAGGCATTGTTTTTACATGACCAGCATAAGTCATGTCTCCGAAAGAAGGGTCTTCTGTGTAGCTGTGGATAAAGTCAGACGGATCAACATATTCGGTTTTGATTCCGTAGCTAGGGTCGTTAGTTCTTTTAACAACAGCCATACCAAGTATGGTCATGTCGTTCACGCACCTTCTAAAAACAGAATCATTAAAGTCGTTCCACTCCAGGGTCAGGTTAGTGGCTATCTGAGCGGCGATTTCTGAAGAAGCCTTAACGTTGGTACCCATGAATATTTCAGCCTCCTCAAGGGTTTCTGGAATAGATTCGGGATCTCCAGCTACCTCAACTCCAAGCTTGCTTTTAATACCCTGAAGAGCCGCCTTGGATTTTACAGCAAATTCAATCTTCTTCTTCTCTAAATCCTTTTCCGAAGTAGATAGAGGGTCGATAGCCTCCAGGTTTGGGTAAGGAGACAAAGAAAGAATCTTGTTTACTACAATGCGGACAAACTTGGGAAGGATTGGAACTGGGGTAAAGTCCAGGTTCAGCATACTTCCGTCGCCGTTATTAGGGTCAAGAGACGTAAGCAAGGATCTGTATATAGCCGTGTCTTGGGTTCCGTTAGCGTACTTCCTGTTCTTCTCGAAAGTTCGGTTCCTGTTCTTGTAGGTGGACCCGTCCTGATCCATTTTACCCCACTGCTGATATATAGCCTTAGCGTATCCCAGTCCATACTTCTTTCCTCCTTTTTCTTCTGGAGGGCTAAGCGGATTAGGAAAGCCTGATTTTTTGTTGTTGATGTTCATTTGCAATGAGTCGAGTTCTTATAACTCAATGCAAATATAGTAAAACTAGGAGTGCCACACTTTAGGCTTGAAAGTCCTTATAAACTGCTTGTTTGTAAAATTAGATTGCTTCTTTTCTTGCTTTACTTTTTGAGCAGCTAAAAGAGCGAGCCCAGAACTTATGGTAAGGTCAAACTTAGTTCTGTTGTCTATCTTGTAGCCAATCCAATCTTCTAGGGTCTTATTAAAGTACATGTTTCCGAACTCGTCGGACTCTGGCTTGATGCCTACGTGGTTATGTATGTAAGCCTCAATAGCTTGCGCGTGAGACTGTATCACGTCCTGGGAGTTAGATGGTATGCCCTTAGTCCTTACGTTTTTGGATGATCCAGGAACCTTTAAGAAGTCAGGACGGTCCATTAAGTAACCGTCGTAACCTCTTGATTCAAAGTACCTTACGATACCGTACTTATTGTTCTCTACAAGTAGAGGGTACCCGTAAAAGAAAGCGCACATCAAGACATCCTCATAGAAGATACTGGCTAGGTCTGGGCGAGAAGCGTATTCCGCAACGAACATGTTGGCAGGGCCCTCCATATTGAACTTGTTGTACATGTGTAAGGCGCCCTTAGATCCTCTGCCGTCAACCGTCGAATCCAGGTCGTAGGAGTCAACACCTCCGCAGCCTATGTGTCCGTTTGGAGCAACCTTCTTGCCTCCTTCTTCTTTCTTTACGTTCTTGTTTTTAGGCATCCAGGAAACCCTAAACCTGCCGTTTGGGTCAGGAGAAAAGGCCACCTCCTCATCTTTTTTAACCCACACAAAGTTACCTTTCACTACAGGGTTAGGAAACAGGTCGTCGTTGTATTCTATCTGCTGGTAAATCTTACCCAGGTTAAAGAGGCTGCCCTGAATACTATCTCTAAACGCTTCGTCTTCAGTAAACGGGAACTGACGAACTATTTCGTTTAACTCGGAGGGATCGTCCTTAAAAGACTGACGATCATTCTTCAAGTATCGTTTACTACCCTCTTCGATAGCGTCACCATCTATGCCTTGTATGTTTTGAGGAGGGTCGTCAACAACGGAATTTCCGTATACATCGAAAAAACCTTCAAGCGCATCATAAGCTGGGATGAATATTCTGTATAGTCCAGATCTAGTTCGTCCGTTATTATTTCTTTCAGTAGGTTTTGAGTCTTTCCACAGCTCTCTGTATTCGCTACCGCCTTTACTCATTGGGTTAACGGTAGATCCCACAAGGGCCTTCCCAACAATCCTCTTACCGACTATCAAACAGGTTCTTTCTATCCTCCAAGCCTCTCTGATGTCAGTGGGCTTCTCCCACTTACCAGCTTCGTCAAGATATAGCATATGAAGCTTCTCCCCGTCATAAGCGTTATTAGTAGTGTTCTTCCAGTTGATAACCGTATTAAGAGCGTCACCCCTGTGGGACGTTTTGTTGTTTTTAGTTATCCGCTTGGACGGTTCACGAAACGCCAACTCCATACGGGGGTTTGTAGTACCGTCCTGGATGGGCTTGAAAAAGAATGGATAGCTGCGAAAGATCGCAACCACCTTCTTCATGAAAATGTTCTCCTGCGAGTCTTTACCAGTTTTCGACTGTATGCCAAGAAGCTTCTCTTTAACTTGACTAGCTTCATCCACCAAGACAGCAGAGCATATGTTAGTGTAGCCAGAACGACGACACTTAGTATAAAGCTGACCGAAACAACGAGGATCAACTTCACAAGCAGCCATGTGCGTAAAGATGTCTTTTTGGAAAGCAAGGTATGATGGGTATCCGATATCAATTTTAGACCATTGTAGAAACATATAGTGTCTCCCTGTAATATACGTAGGTTCCCCATTATTGTAAAACCATACACCGTCACGCCTACGCTGAAACTCTTGTTCGATGTAAGAACGAAACTTGTTGCGAAACTCGGCAGGTTTTTCGAACCACTCATCCATACTGCGTATCCTTTGCATCTCCTCTGGCATAGGTGAGCGTTTCCACATTTGCAACCTCTTTGGCTGATCATGGAAGAGAATTTTCGATTTGGTCGGTTTCTTTGGTAGTACCACGAGTAGCCCGTGGAGTTCGACAACTTCTCCTTCTGTACCGTTAGGGTCGATCTTAATCCCCTTAGTTTCATACCCTTTTATGTCGATTAAAACGGACATCAATAACTCTGGCCGTGTGAATTCATTCTGCCCAACGAAGGTACGCCTTTTTTAGGGTTTTTGATCTCCATTTGTTCGCCGCATTCGCACTGCCCTTCAGGGTAGTAAACACTACCATTCTTGAACTTCATGGTAAGGCTTTTTACAGATTTCTCTGCTTTACATTTCTCGCAAATAAGATCAGGCATGGTTTTTAATTTAATTGGTACACCAGACAGGATTCGAACCTGTGACCGTCTGCTTAGAAGGCAGATGCTCTATCCAACTGAGCTACTGGTGCTTTTTATTTTAAACTTTTTTTAAGTCTTGGTAAATGAGCGGGGCGTTTTACGTGGTCTGCGTTCTTGCCTTTTAATGGTATGTTTTCAAACAACGATTTAGACGTAATGAACCTCTCCTTTAATTCTCTGGCAATTGATTCTGGAATTAAACTGGTCCATTCGTTAGAAGCGATAGGTGGAAAATAAGGAGCTTGAAAATTGCCTTTAGAGTAAAAAGTTCTTCTTTTTTGGCTTATCTGATTACACCCATCTGTATGGAGGCCGTTAGGAAAATAACTATACTTAAAATGCTTGGTTATATTATTACCGTTTCTAATCCAACCATCTATCCCGCTTTTGGGCCAAGGTCCTTGAAGTTTTTTAATAAATTCCGTCCTTGTAGACATGAATAAAGACGTCTTTTCGGGATCTGCCATTTCAAATACAGCAGAAGAAAAGTCATTAACGTTAAGAAACATACCATAAGACCAGTCCACCCATTCATATCCTTCGTTTAGTTTATCTACACTGTCTTGTATTCTTTCTGGATGAGAATAATTATCAGAAGCAACCAAAGCGAAGTAATCAAACTTAGCTTCATTGGCGATAATAGACCACTTTTTCGACAAAGGAACGTGCGCTACTAATTGAATGAACTTAATGTTTATACACCCAGCTTTTTTCAACCTTTCCCTGTATTCGTCAAGATATTTTTCGCCACTATAGTAGGCAGAAACTTCTTCGCAAACTATAAGTTCCCAAGGATGTTCGGTTATCTGACGGCACAAAGCCTCTAGCTGAAGCCATAGTATCTTGTTTGACCTAAAGGTCGGAAGAGCCATCGTTATCATGATCGTATTTTAATTCTACGGGTGTTGAGTAGGACAAATTCATGTTTTCTAAATATGCAGCAGCAAAGTCATAGTCGTCCCAATATACAAGACCGCTGGCTTTATTTAGAGAATCTTTCTGCGAACCCTCCTGAGTAGTCTTTGTCTTTTTCGATTTCTCCATTGTCATTTAGTTCTTTAACCATTTGTTCTAGCCTCTGGCGCTCCACCAAAAGCTCTTTACAGTCGATGGCAGTTTGCTTTATGGATTGGAGCTCGGCCTTACGCGCGGATCCTCCAGCCTCAGGATCGACAGGCTTTTTTACCTCTTCGATCATGTTGTCGATAGCAACCTCCATGCTATTCATTAGCCTTTTGGCCGCCGATATAGTAGTGAATTCAAGCTTCGACATAGTATATATCATCTAGTCTTGTCCTGTAGAAGGTGTCTCCGTCGATTTTGAAGGAGTAGTCAGAGTCTTTCTTCACCCCAACTATATCTCCTTTATTCACGCCTAAGTCTTTTAGCTTTTTATTTTCAAAAGCGACTTTAGCTGTTTTAACTTGAGGCTCCTTGAGTTTAACAATTTGTATGCTACTTGAAGAAGCTTCGGGCTTTTGCTCAACATGACTGAGAATTGACCAGGAAGAGAGAGCAGAGATTTTACCAGTCCTTTTAGACTTGTAAGCAAAAGCTTGAGAACTAACGGCATGGTCAGGATGATAATGAACAACAAAATGATTGTCGTCAACAGGAAGAGGCTGAGCGTCAGCCATAACAACGAGGTGATGAAAGTAAAGGGTGTCCCCTTCTTCAACGCCTGTTTCGTGTTTCGCAGGAACAGCAACAACTTCTCCTTCATTTACTCTGTTTTTAAATGGTTCAAATTTGGTGTCTATATAAAGCTTTAGGCCACCCTCTGTTTCTATCTCGTCTTCAAACTTTTTTTCGAGATAAACAATAAAGTTATTTAGACTTTTCATGTTAAAAGTTTAAGTCAAATTCAATTATGCACGGCATGTCCTCCACGCTTTTCCATAGCATTGTAGATCCGTCGCGCTCTATATACACAAGATATCTTTTTATTGATTTCTTGAAAAGCAGCTCATCGTCTAAAACAATAGCAGACACCAAGCCATTGCCTGCTCTCATGCCTACATAATAAGCCATGCCTTCTTTCGGGTTTGGCCCGATAACAATCTTTCTAATAAGTCCTTCCATTAGTTCAGGGATATTCCTAAATCACCCAAGAGGCTGTCTAATGAGTCGTCATCTGAATAAGCGGTATCCATAACCTGCTTCAATGTCTCTAGCTCATCCCTGTTCTCAAGGTTGAAACTGTACATTGTCTTCATTTCTGCGCTGTCATCATCACCCTGAACGGCGTCGAAGTCTATAACTCCTACGACTATAGAGGCAAGGGTGCGGTCTTTCATTTCGAACTCATCAATCGTCTCTTCCATCTTCTTGACGAGAGAGTACATTTCGGCAAAGAAGAGGGTATCCTTAGGGTTCATGATGTAAATTTGTTTAAGTCAAATATACGACACATTTTACATGCCTAGGTCAACGGTTAGAAAAACAAGATTGTTTAGAGATGTTTCTATGCTTCCAGAAAAGTATGTGAAGCATAATTACTTAAAGAACATAAGGGGTGCTACGGACATGTTCTTGGATGGAAGCGATCTGACCAAAAGCTACCTGTACTTTATACTGTTTATATATGATCTTGAATTCTTCACGATATCCTGGGTGGCTAGCGAATATGGAATGAATAAGAAGAATCTAGCTGACAGGATGATATACCCATTAGTTTCTATGGGGTATTTGTATAAACACTTTGACAGGCTCACCCCTTCGTCAACGGCTGATGATCACTTGTTTCGTGATGAAACCAAATTTAATTACCGAGTGAGGTATGCCCTGTCTCAGAAAGGCAGATTAGCGGTACAGCGGTTTTACTCTTGTTTAAAGTAACCAGAGTCCAGCATTCTAATTTCTTCAAAAAGCTTAGATATAATGGCTCTAGGGGCTCCAGAGTCATAAGAGGAAGATAGATAACTAGAATAGGTATTTATGTCATCTTTTGATTTTATGTCTATACAGTCTAATTCATTGGGGGTTACAGACTCAATGCAGGACATTCCGTTTTTAAGGCATAGAGAATTATTTATACTCCCGTCGAAGTCGTGGTTTGCCTTGTTTCTCTCAGAGGTAAAAACATCATCAAAATCAACAGCCTCTTCAATACTTTTTCTTGAAAAGAACTGACCGCAAGAACATATGTGATGCTTTTGTCTAGTCCACAACACGGTTCTGTTCTTTTTAGGGTTTTTGTGAGTTACGGTAAAACAAGGAGACCCAAAAGAAACAGGCGACTCTTCTTTTAGTTTGTTTAAAGCTTTCGTCCAATAAAGACTAGAGTTTAAATTGTTGCTACCTAACCAGCAGATATAGTCTGTTTTCTTTTGGAGTGAAGTGGTCCAAGCAAATTTAAATTTTTTGTAAAGAGGCTCGTTTTCAAAACTGTAGTGATCTAAGCCCATAGAATCGCAATAGGATTTTTGGCGTTCATCATTTCCCACCACAACAGTGTGAACCTCATACCCATTATTCTTAAACCTATCCGAAACCTTAGACATATGCCAAAGAGACATGCGTGTTAATTCAGGTCGCTTATGGTAAAGCATGAAAAAAACAACAGACTTTTTTTTCATTAAGCTAATGTATAATATATACCTTTCTCGTTCCTACGGGCTCGTTTGATCTGCTTCCTGTTCTTACCACCTTCTTTAAATGACACATGAACCCAGGCAGGGTTTTCGTCATCACCGAACTCCCAGATCATTTGGTCCCATTCCAGGTTCTTCTTAATGAAGTCGAATATCTCTGAGTTGTTAACCTTCCCATACATATCGGCGTCTATGTCAATAGCCTCCCCGATCATATGCTGAGAGTATTTACTCCCTCCAATCGCTTTGTTCAACTCCTTTGATCTAAACCCAGAGGTAACCCCGATGGGTACACCGAAGTGATCACGCACTGGCTGAAAGATATGGTCCGCTACAGCCTGGAGGTTGTTGATTGCCCACTGATCAGGGGTGTTGTCTATCCCCTTTCGGGTCGCGGTGTTTGATTTCACCACCTCCTTTAGCGTAAGGTTTTTGCTTAATTTCATTTTTCTGAGCCACCCAAGACGGGTTGATTCTTTTAATTCGAGGGTTGTGATAATATTTCTTCAATCTATGATTGAATATAGCAAAGTTAGAAAAAAAATTTGCGATATCGGAAAGTTTGTCTTACCTTGAGATCAGCAAACCGAATTTACGAAACAATTTAAAACAGTTATTTGCTATGAACAATTCATTCTTTATCCCCGCTACACTGGTAGCAATCTTTTTCGCTGTGTCTGCAATCTGCATCCTCGATACAGCACCCCGTCCAACTGGCGATGTCGTCAAAAGCCAGGCTCAATTATTTGAGAACCACATTGTAGAGGGCATGATTGCCCGACAACAAGCTAAGCTGGACGCTATTAAAAAGCAGCTTTGATTACAGGCTGATCAGCTTGCAGGAAGAACCCTCTTTGAGTAGGGTCTTTATAAACCTCGGACATTACCATTGAGTTGATCGCACCGCGATTCTGATTCCTGGTAAACAGTTCGGGGTTTTTCTGTGCCAGCTCCTTCATGAACTCCATTGCATATGGATCTCTGGCGTTCACTCCTGCTTCTTTCATGAGCTCAAACACCTTTGGTGTAGCATACATGTCTTTTCCGTCTTGTCTAAACCCTTGGGCGAAAGCATCTTTCGCGCCCCCTATCGTTCTGTATCCAGCATCTGGGTTCGTAGCGTCCTTCCTGGTATAAGCTCTTACGTTAGACGTAGTAGGCTCAAACATAATTGGCTGTGAAGAAGACTCCTCTCTAGACTGTTCTTCTTTTCTTCCCCCTCCCATAAGCATTCTGGCTAGGTCTTGTCTGACTGGTTGAGGTCCTCTTGATCTAATGGCCCTCATGTTTTCACCTCTTCGGGGTTCTTCTGGTGGCTTCTCATAGCCTTCAATAGCTCTCAAGGCAGCAGCCAGTCCTGGCATAACCACATCTGTAGACTTTTCACTACCCTGAGAAGGCGCTGATCCTGACTCTTGTGCTGCATTATCTGCTGCAATATCGCTTACGATAGTTGATAGAACTTCTTTTATTGGATCTCCTTCAACTGGACCCCCTACAGCGTACTTCTTTACCATACCGCCAGCCATATACTTCTTTAGCATTGCACCAGCTCTGTACTTATTACAGCCTGAGCATTTAGGCTTTCCGCAGCCGCAGCCACCAGAGTTAGATTTTCTTGCCATCATATCGCAAATATAACTATATTTTTTTATTCAGGATAATAGCTGTTGGAGTAGTACATCCCCTGAGGCTGTTGGTACTGAGGGCCTCCAGAGTTAACTGCGCCCCCAACGTTTGGATCAAACCCATAGCTCATCTGAGAGTTGTCCTCCATAGACACTTCAGGTAGCGCCATTGGCTGTGGTTTTAGGGTTTTATATATGTCCATACCCACATCTACTACAGGCTTAACAGTGTCTACCACCTTCTTTACCTTCTGAGCTCCCTGTAGGATCTTTGCACCCGTGCTCAACGCTGTCGTCCCTGCCGTGGTAGCTGCCGTGGTACCAGCTCCAGCCACACCAGCCGCTCCAGGAGCTGCACTTAAACCAGCCAGTAATCCGCTAGTAGTAGTAGCACCACTCACACCTGCTGTCGTACCAGCCGCTGCTGCACCCGCTCCAGCTCCAGCTCCAGCACCTGCTGCACCAGCACCAGCAAACGCACCCAATGCACCTGCCGTAGCCACTGTTCCTACCGCTAAAGCAGTTCCAGCAGCTATGTTTCGGGTTCTTTTCTTGCCTAACTCGTCAAAATAGCGGTCAGCATTCTGTTCTTGGGCATTGTATTGCTTATACCCCTCGTATCCGTCTTTAATCTGGTCTCCACGGCGCTTAGCCTTACGCTTAGCACGTCTATTGATACGATCCTGCTTGTTCTGCGCTCTTTTATACTTTCGGAAGTCCTTTCCTTCGAGATCCCCACCAGCTAACTCAGCGGCTGCTTCGCGATCCCTCTCGTTTCCCACTCTATATTTTAATCTAGACATTTCTTTTAGATCCTTTTAGTCGTGATGCTTCTCTAATACCCCTGTTCTGGGAGGCTGTCATTACTCTTGCCTTTCCTTTCTTATGGTGTACATCCTTACCATCACCCTTTTTAACCTTACCCTTCTTAGCAAAGAGCCTACGTAGCTTATTTCTTAAAGCACGGCGCTTTTTTTGTTTGCCAGACTTCTGGAACTTCTTGTATTCCTTATTATAATTGCGCTTCTTGGCTTTCATAGGATCAAAGATACGATAATACAGTTTTTGCGCCTTTACAACTTAATTAGTTTGACTGACGCTCCGTAGCTACTGTTTTATTACTTACATAAGTAATCCTAAAGACAGCCTCGTAGGTTTAAAACATCTATGAAGCTTTATCGCTGAATAGCTTTGGCGAAGTTACAACTTTTTTCTTAGAAAGTCAAGTCAGCAATACACTTTAATTGAACCCTATAAGTCACTAAGTGACAGCTTCTTAACCCGTATATAGTGGTGGCGCGTTGATAACTATGTTGATAAGCCACGTTCGAAAAAGGGGCCAGCAATACAGATCGTGGGGATTATATGTATCATGAGTTGGTTGGGGTATCACCCCAAAACCAGATGCTTAAACCCCGTAGGTATAATGCAAGGGGGTTTTTGCCAAGGATTCTGGCTTTTAACCACAGCTAGTAAGCTGTGTTTAAGTAGGATGACCACCTTTGGTAGGACTCAAACAGCAGTAAACGTAGTTTAAACAGCAATCAATCAGCTTGGAACAATCCCCCCTCTTAACCTCTGGTTAAGTATATACCTTCATTTATGAAGGTCCAGTGGCTTCGAGGAAAATCTCTCCAATGTGTATGAAATCCCTTTAGGGATCGCGTCATTGGTAGTCAACCCGTGAGTATTAGCAAGCTAATACCGTAGGTTGAATGGAGTAGAGATAGAGTATATGAAGAAGGAGTCTTATGACTTCTTCATTTACTCTTTATCTCTTAAGGTTGGTTTTGGAAGTCGACCATCCTTGAGGAACTCAAAATCTCTACCATGTCGAAGACATTAGAAAACAAATCAGCTATGCTGAAAGACCTCAAGAAAGCTGTAAACAGCTTTGTTTACTCTCCAACGGAGAGCAAGTTGGCAAACTGCCGACTCCAAGTTACTGAACTTGTTCAGTTCCTTCAGTCCATCGAAGTTCCGAAGGAAGAGGCTAAGAAGCCAAAGGCTTCTAAGTCAAAGTCCAAATCCAAGCCGAAGGCTACTAAGTCTTCGAAGAAGACGGGGCGGAAGGCTGAAATCGAAGCCCTTCTATCTTCTGGTAAGAAGATGAAGAGAGCAGAACGTTCCGTTCTGAACAAGGAGTTGTTTGCTCTGCAAACAGCAGAGAGACGCTCTTCGAAGAAGAGCAAGTCGAAGACTGTCCGTCGTCCTAAGAGGACGTCAGAAGCTGGTCTTGAGTTAACTCAAGCTAAGGACGGCATCGGAATTGGCAAAGCCAAAAAGACAAAAGCTGTTGCTCTTGACGGTAGTCAAGCTATGCCCTTCGAGCCTAGGAAGGAGGTTGAAGTAGTCGAACCAAAGGTTCGTAAGAAGGAGTTCATGAAAATGACCCTCTTAGAGGGTGAGACTGTCGAGGAGTGCATGGCTCGACTCCGCTCCGCTCAGATAGAGGCTGCCCGCCTTGAAGCTGAAGCTTTGATTGCTGACACTGCTCCCTTCTGATAACGTAGTTATCACTTCATTAGTTATTAAACCCTTTAAATCATAGATTTATGTCTCAACCAATTTTTGCCTTTGTCTTCCCGTTCGATAGCGGGGCTGAGTTTCGCTGTAAGCGGAACTTCCCAGACGCGGAGAGTGCCGCGAACTGGGCTGTGGAAATCATCCTCAAAGAGGGTGATGAGTATTGCCTCTTCAGAGAAGTGCCATCCTCGGACTACGTGTTCGAGCCTGCCCTTGAGTCCCACTCGGTGGTGCGGTGGCATGATGACGCTCCAACATGGGAGGTGTACGATATCATCGACTAACTACCCTAAAGGGTATAAAATTAAATTTGGAAAGACGGAAAGTCTGTCTTATCTTTGTAACCGACGGCAATGTTGCTGTCATTCAAAATCTCAATCCTATGCTCAACAGCACAGATACACAGCGCAAGAAAGCGCAAATGGCTTCGGCTCTCTTCAACGATGTTCAACTCCTTGGCTCTGCAATCACTTGCACGGCAGGCTTCGATGCCCTGTCCTGCGACGATCAGATGCGCCTTGAGGACTTAATCGGTGGTGAAAATGTATAATCATTTTCTTGAATTCTCCCTTGAGGAGATGGTAGATGCCTATGTCTACTTCAACTACATCCACGACTACGAAGGCTGTCAGCTTGTTGCTGATGCCTACGATGCTCACACTTCTTTAATTTTCAATTAATCTTTTTCAAATATGAATACAATGTTCTCAACACACGCTGTTCGCCTTGCCTATGGCAGAACCCTTATGGATGGCGGCTCATCCCTACTCACGTCAGACGGATACGACTTTGAAGTCCCTTATAAGGGCTTCATGGTGGGCGGTCTGTCAGGAGAAACCAAAATCCCTTTGGATATCTGCGATTCCAACACGTTCCACACCATCTGGCTCAAGTATGCTACCGAGGTGCGCAAGCTAATCAAGGAGTCCAGACTTAGCGGAGTCTCGTATGCTGTAGGCACTTGGGTTGACAATGACTGCATCGTCTTCGATGTATCTGAAAAGGTTAACAGTTCTCGCTCTGCCTATGCATTATGCAAGGACAGAAACGAGGATGCCTACTACGACGTAGGGGAAAGCAAAAGTGTTTTCATAGACAAAGAAAATGACAATGCAGAAGCCTGAAGAAAAGAAGTTCTATATGCTATGCTCATACAAGGAAGCAGGCAGACCTGTAGGTGATGACGAGCTACGTGATGCCTTTGATGAGGCTGTTTACGAAGCGGCTTACTTTGAGCCTGAGGTGGGCGATGATGGAGAGGTTGACCAACTCGGATATCTCGAAGACTTGGATGACGCTGAAACCAGCGTGGCTGAGTCCATGCTCGACAGGATGAGTCCTAAAATCAAATCAATTTTATTATCTCATGAAGAAGCCTGAATACAAGCCCAATATGACAGACGCTGAATACTCTGTATTCCTAGAAGCTGTCCTCAATCGCTTCACTGCGCAATGCAGAGGCGAGATACCCGTCGATCCCGTAGAGGAGCGACCTAAACCAAACAAATTTTTGAATCCATTTTTAATGATGTCGCAATGAGCATATGGGATACGATGTATAAGACCTACGGGGATGAAATGAACATGACGAAAGAGCAGTTCTACGAGATGACTATAGACGAACTTGAGCAACTCCTGTATGCAGATGAGGAGTGGGTCGAGGGTGTTGGATGGGTGAATACGAAAACAGGTAAAAAAATAGAACAATGAAAACAAAGTTTATGAACAAGCGGATAATTCGCAAGGGTACACAGGTAGTGTATCGTGGGGGCTTCGGCTCTGACCCACAGAAAATTGCAGTAGTCACAGGCGTAGAGCGCACGGAATACCCTCGCGAGAAATACGGGGATGAGGTGGAGAGCGTGAACTTGGATGAGCATTACGTACTGACCCTGAACAACGGACACTGGTGTTACTCAGACCAAGTTGATGGAGTGGTTGTAATCCCCTCAGAATCAGCGGCTTAGAAAATAAATTTGGATTAATGGATTCTGTCCCTTATCTTTGTATCGACAACAACGTCAAAATCAAAATCTCAATTACATGAAATGTACACACAACACATTGACCCACTTGCTAGGCGCATGGGACAGACTAGAAGTAGTCGGAATCAACCCCGACAATCACAAGTCCATACTCACAAGCACATTACTACCTCATCGCAATGAGTTCGGAAAGAGGCAAGTCAAAATAGCTATCGAGTATCGAATCGAAGATGGCTTTGCAAGAGCCGCTCCATATATACATGCCTTCCTCGTCATGTACGATCAGAACGGACACCGCAGAAGCGTCATCAAGAATGGCTCATGGGGTTGTCATGGTGAGGATATGATGGAGTTCAAGTTGTGGTTTTCAAAAAAGATGCGGGCTGCTCATGATATGCAAGAGGAGCGCATCGAGAATGCACAGGACAGCATCACTGACTTCCTGTCATAAACATACAAGCAACTACATCAATCACCTTGCTGAGATGTAGCCAAGTTTACAAGTAGGGTTGCCCGATACCTTGTGGGTACAACGAATCAAGGTAGGTGGGGGTGTGCAGGTTGAGATGTACACCCTCCCCGCAACATAGCGATAATGACCCTGCATGAATACAGGGGACGGCATCGGCAACGATTCGCTTCGAAGGTCTTGGTGGGCTTAGCTTACCTTTAAAATTCAGAGACAGCCTTCGATAACCTCGGCAGAGGGGCGGACACGGTTGAAGGTGGGTTCAATCCCCACTATCGCTACAATGGTACTGACCACTAAATCAGGTAGGTCAGCTAAGTTATACCTGAACCACTGAGCGCGAAAGCGTGGATAGAAGGGATAAACAAAGCCAACCTTATTGGACGGTGTTGCAAATCACCATGAAGACCACTGCGTGTGGTGTAAGCTGTGGGTGACGAGGCTTGCACCGATGGGAGAGAAACCTAAACATCGTCCTTTTTTATTAATTCAAAATCTTAAACACATAACACAATGATGACAGAAAAACAAGCCTTAGCCTTCATGCAGAAGGTAGATGCAAACGCCCCATTCTGGGTGGAGCTGCATGACGAAGACCGACCTACGATGAATATCAACGGCAGAGACGTACCGCGATGCCTATACAATCTTATGCTCACCAAGCGCGACATCAGGTTGTATGCAGACCATGACATGAAGCCTAACCGACACTGGAAGATAGGTGACGTGAAGAAATACTTCGGACTCAAGGGCGGCAAGGGTAAAATCAAGGACGCCATCTTCACAATCCACGACGAGTTTATTGGACGAATAGAAAACCAAGACAATGATTAATTTAAAAATGACTGAGCAAACCTTCACTGCCGTAGCTGATTGGGCAGAGCGTATCCAAATGATGACGCAAGACAACAATCTTATCAATGCACAGGATATCGTACACGATGTGTTCGGTATGCTACGAGACGACGAACACTTCTTACCACGACTATGACAAAGAAAGAATTGATTGACTTCATGTCAGACTACCCCGATGATGCACTCGTAGTAATCGAGGTGCATGACACCACACTCTACGAAGACCTCTATGACTTTACATTCGACGGAGTATCATGGAAACGCTTTGACTTCAAAGCCAATACAGAACAAGAAATGCATGAACTGCGCTTATGCGCTATAAACCACAGCGAGAAATGACAAACTTTGAACAACACATCGGGTATGAATTGCCTCAGGCGATACTCGATCACATCGACGCACACTCAACGGAGGAACTCATGCGACAAGCGGAGAAGCTTAAGTTTGATTCAATCTGTCCCGTGCTTATGGAGAATGACTCGCCTGAACTGCGAAAGGAATTAAAAGAAGCAAGCGAACTACTATTCAAATACATTGATTTTCAGTTAGTTACAGATGAAATTTGGAATTCTGAAAACTAAGCCTTATCTTTGTATCGGCAATGTTGCCAAATCAAAATCTCAATCTAATGAAATTATATGCATCCCTACATGGAGTATGTGGACTAGCCGAGGGCTACTCCGATACCACGGTTCAGTTCTTTAAGACACTTGAACAAGCCAAGGAACACAAGGCTAGGCTTCTTGCCCTCCTGATGAAGGAAGAACACGAAGAGATAATCACCCATGCAGACGGCACACAGGACATCATCGTGATGAATGACCTAGAGAGTGAACATGAGATACTCAAGATAATTGAGGTCAACCCACTATGGGATACAGAGCCAAAATCAAGGTACACACGAGAGTGGTTGATGTGGAATCAGATGGACTGCGAGGTAATGTACGATGGTGAGTACCTACCCACAGACATGGGGTGTATCAAGGAAGCTACCGATGCCCTGCATGGAACTGCTGAGTCGATGCCGATGGATGAGTGGGCTGACTTTGTTGGTGGTATCTACTACCGAGGTGAAGCCATGCTTGATGCAGACGATGTGTGCATCCACTTCTTTCGAATCCCTAAATCAGACACACTATGAACGAGGAATACAACTGCGAGTTTTGCGATAAGCAAATGACTGAGGAAGAGCACGACTTCTGCGATATATGTGGCGATTGCCTAGAAGAAAATGAACAAGAAGCAGAAGATGACATCGTTCTTCTCGTCAGCCGCACTACCAAATGAATAAGAAATACCACATGAAACAAGAAATTATTGACCGCCTCGAATACGTAGAGGAAACATATGCAGGTGAGATAGAGACATGGCGAGATCCCGTGACGGGGAGTTACTACCACATACCCATCTCGGTACATAGAGATTGGGACAACTCAGAAGCAGTTGAATGCTCTGGTCGTTGGCCTACTTCTCACTTTTAATAAAACGACAAACAAAACAAAATGAAACACGAACGCAAAGAAGAACACATACGGAACATAGCTTTCTGTATCCGTGACGGAGCATCAGGCTATGTAACTGACAACTTCAGGATTGAAGACCTACCCACCCCACAGAGGACAGGCACTATGACACAGCAGGATACATACTCCAAGCACAAGGCACGACAAATCTTCGAGGCTTTCCTCGAACAAAACCCCGAAACAAATGACTGACATAAACGAAGACGGTATCTACACTGGCACTGAAGTACAGTGGGGTGTGGAGGACATAACACGAATTCTTTTTGAGCGAGGTAAATATGCGTCAAGCAGGGAAGACCTTGAGCGAATACTGAAGGCATCCTTTCAGGACAACGAGATGGTAATGAATGCAATCCACGAATCTATCGTAATAACAATTGACTACATGCTCGACGAGGGCGAACTTAAACTAAACGACAATGAGTAACTACGCAGTATACCGCGTCTTCCGTGACTGGGAGAAGCGACCAGAAGTCCTAATGGATGGACTCACACGAGAACAAGCACAGACTATCGTGAAGAACACACCGAGTGATGACAGAAGCATGGTGGTGTTCGATGAAGAACCAAAAGATAAACAATGGGGCAGACGCTAGTGTGTGTCCGATCAAGTGTACACGTCAACCCAACACAGGACTTCAATGAGTGGGCGGAGTACACATTCAATCAAGTTAAACAAAATTATAAATCAAAAATCTCATGTACAAAGTTAGATTCCACCTCGGACGAGGCGAACATTTCATGCACTGGCAAATCAAATCCAAGCTAAATACAGGCGATGGCACTGGTGCTAAAGAAGTGGTAAGCTACGTAGACCCACAAGACAATCAGCTAGCTATGCTAGGCTGTAAGTTAAGCGTACAACCAACAGCGGCTAAGAAGATTCACGACGGTGCTAACAAGACTGTGTGTGCATGGATAGAGTGCGAGGCTGTCCAGGTACTGGAGGTCAATCGGCTCAAGCCAAATGAACAAGACTACCGCATCAAGTTCAACCCGCGTCAAAGTCCTAACTGGACTGACGGATACAACAACATCGTTAGCGGTAACGAATACGAAATACTATTTACAAATGACAGGACTCTATGGGTGGTTGGTGACGCTTATGAGTGTGGAACTTCCGACTTGGTTTAACAACAAGTTTGGATGGTTCTTTAAAAACGGAAACAAATGAGCGAGCCAAGGATATCAATATATACAAATCAGTCAGCTGAACACACGAAGAACGATGGGCGTAAGCTGTTCATTGAGTTCATGCAGATAATGAAAGAAGAGATGGACGGAAAGGTGATACTCCCTTTAATGACTAATGACATGATGAACAAGTTCAGGGAGTTTGAAATAAAAATTAATAAACTATACGAAGATGGGATGGAATACGGATTCTGAAATTACACAACAGCTCTGGAGCTATGAGCGAGACGGCAAGACATACTACACCCCGTCTGGTTCATACGCTGAGAAGACAGGGGTTAACATTCAACAAGTATTATGTATCACTTATGACTAACGAACAAGCAATCCAAATCGTATTGGAAAACAAAGACCCATCTAACGCAGAACGTCTAGCAGCTATGTATGCTTGCGACGATATACTTGAAGCAGACATTGACGTATGGCTAAGCAAAGATGTATCAGAGTATCTACCTCAGTTCCCTGATATCGCAGAGAGTTTAGTCGAAGACTTACTCAAGGAAGACAGCATATCCGTGGAGCGTGTAGCTAACAGCCTTACCGAAGTGTCAAGGTCTATGTATCACTACGTTAAATTTTACGAAACACTCAGCAGTTACGACATAGCATTGTCAGAACGCTGACAAGGGGAGAGACGGATGGTGTGCAGAGAGATCCTGCAACACGCCGTGTGCTGGAGACAGCACAACATTGAGAGCGTTGAGAAACAAAGTCTCTCCTTTCCTTGCATTAATAACAATTAAACTTTAAATTTGAACCAGCAAATCCAATGAATGATGACATCAAAAGGCTACAAGAGGAGTACTATGCTACCCTCAACCTCACCCCCAACATATCCAGGAAAGCACCACAAGTTCAGGCACGAGCCGCACTGATGGTCGCTATGGCTCACTACATGACCAAGACAGAAGTGGGCAAAAGCTTTGGCAGAGACCACAGTACGGTCATACACCATCAACGTCAGCATGAAGGCAATCTGTTTTCGTGGGATGGGTACGAAGAGAAGTACCTGCTAGCTGTAAGGCTATGCAGTGTACACCTCCAATACAACAGCATCGAAGAGAAGCTTACAACAATTAGAGTCCAAATCAAAAGGCTAGAGGGTCTAGCTGAAAATCTAAAACAAGAACTCGTATGAGTAATTACAAATTCAAGACCACGAACATTCGTGGCAAGCAGTACGTTGAAGTCAACGAACGAATCAAGTTCTTCCGACAGGAGGAGCAGTATAAGAACTGGAGCCTTATCACAGAGTTTACTGTGCTAGACGAAAGTCAATGTGTATGCAAGGCGTCGATCGTAGACGCTGACAATCGCATCATATCAGTAGGTCATGCACATGAAGTGCAAGGCAGTAGCAACATCAACAAGACTAGCTACGTAGAGAACTGCGAGACATCAGCTATCGGTCGTGCATTGGCTATGCTTGGCATCGGCATTGACACATCAATCGCTTCGGCTAACGAAGTGTCGGATGCTATCGCCAAGCAGGATACTGCCGCACCAACCAAGGCTGAGAAGATGATTAAGAAAGTGCAGGAGAAGTTTGATACTGACCCGCCTGAGAATATCATGGACAAGGCTGTTGCTTACATCAAGTCGCAGACCGACAAGAAGAAAGCATATGAGTCTATCGTAGGTAAGTACGGAGGCAGCCTTACCGACAAGCAAATGTCTGGATTACAGAAGTTTGTACGATGAGTAAGTACCCAGTACTAAGCCGTAAGCTAACTAACATAGCTACGTTTTCAAGCTTTCGACGTCAGTGTCTCACGGCTAGGATGCCTAAGAACTGGGTTGATAACGACAACGAAGAGCCAATATGTACAGGGTTGTATTTCATTAAACACAAAGACTTCCTAGGTGATGTAGACATCGCAGAGTATCACATCAACACAAAGGGTAAAGCCTTCTGGTGTACTGCTGGAAAGCCTACCCACTGGGCTGAGATAGAAACCTATGAGTACATGCTTGAAGACGGCACGCCATTATACGAAGACCAATGAATATATCAGATAAATTAATGGAGCGGTACGGCAAGTCTCACTTGTCGTACTCGTCTCTCAAGCAAGCCCTAGGCGATATGGCTCAGTTCGATCGCTACATGAAGGGAGAGGTCAAATACAAATCAGACGCGCTAGACTTCGGTACTATGTACGATATGCTGTTGTTCGAACGGGACAAAGCTTTCGAGAAGTACACGGTAATGTCTCCGTCTGCCATCGTAACCACTCTATCCGACAAGGCTCAAGCCTCTAAGAAACCTACACTTACTGCCGAGTACAAGGCTAAGCTAACGGAAATCAAAGAGGAGGCGGCCGAGGAGGGGAAGACAATCGTGTCAGGAGATGAATGGAAGATGGCTAACGACATGATCGACAGGCTAGCCACATGCGGTTTGCTTGAATCTCACCTCAAGGGTGACTATCAGGTAGGATTCCTTGAAGAGCTGCATGGCGTACAAGTCAAAGGGTTTCTAGACTGCTTAGGCGATGGATTCATTAGCGACAGTAAGTCAGCACGTAGTTCAGAGAAGTTTCGGTATGCTATCAAAGACTTCTCATATGACATCCAAGCTTACATCTACACAGAGGTGTTTAGCATAAAAGATTTCTATTGGGTTGTACAAGAGAAGACTTATCCGTACCTTCCTGCCCTCGTTAAATGCTCTGACTCTACCCTGTTTACAGGAGAGATGAAGTTTCATGACGCACTCAAGCGTATCACAAACTTCTTGGAGCAGGACTATAACCCACAAACAGATTACCTAAACTATGAAGTATAAAAAAGCAATCAAGGTAGTAGTAAAACTAGCATTAATACATTTTTTCATAACCAACATAATTCATTAAAAGATGAGTGAACAAACAAAGAAGTACGAAAGCGTACTAGTAGGTTGGGCCGATGAGCCTAGCTACAATGACAATGGCGAGTTAATGGGATGGTCTTTCCGTCTCAAGGATAACGAGCTTAAGGATGCCATCGACCAGTACACCACCAAGCGTGATGCACAAGGTCAGGGCGGCAACGTTAGATTTCGACTATTTATGTCGAAGAATGGCAAGCCATGCCTAAGTGTGTGGGATCCTAATAGCGAGGCTGCTCAAGAGCGGCGGACATCAACTAAAGCAGAGGGGTCATCTGACCTTCCGTTTTAATTAATACAGCTTGGTTAAGCGAGGGGGTGTGGGTTTCGGCTCCACCCCTTTTCTTTCCCCTTTTGATTATGGGACGACCTATATACTCCATGACCGCGAAGGTCACTACGATTAAGAACAAGCGACCACAGTCTAGAAGCGTGTGGATCGTAAGCCAGTACAACGAACCTATGGACATTATGAAGAAGGATGGAAAAACAATGTCAAGGCTTGAGCGTGAATTGTTTACTGCGAAGGCTAAGAACAAGACAATTGTGATTGATTCCATAACTTCGATAAAACAAGTTGGAACAACATCAAGACCACATGAAACATAGCGACAAACAAGTAGGCGGTAAGCACTACAAGGAAATGAAGATTCAGCCCACTGATTTCATAGCGGCTAACGACATACCCTTCATAGAGGGGAATGTAATTAAATACGTATGCCGACACGAATTCAAGAACGGCAAGGAGGATGTCCTGAAGGCTATCCACTATTTAAATCTACTAATCGAATACAAATACTCGGATGAACGTAACGATATACAAAGACCTGTACAAGAAGTCCAAGGCGGATGCCCATGTGATTCCGATTGTGACTGCCCTCAAAAGAATACAAGAGGGGACTTCTGCGCCAACGATTGAAGCTGTTCGCGGTGGAGAAAAAGATTTTAAAAAGAGCCTGCCCGTTGTACTATTCAGCGGTGAGTTTGGCGACAGAAAAGACCAATCAATTGAAAAACATAGCGGATACATTGTTCTGGACTTCGATCATATTGATGTTGACGTATCCAAAGCTCTTCTCAGTACTGACCCGTATGTATACAGCTGCTGGGTATCTCCGTCGGGTGATGGACTCAAAGCGTTAGTCAAGATAACTCACCCCGAAAGGCATCGTGATCACTTCCGTGCGTTGCGCACATACTTCGGTAAGCAGTACGACCTAGAGGTAGACGAGTCGGGAATTAACGAGTCCCGCGCATGCTTCGAGTCATACGACCCAGACATCATCATCAAGGATGAGTCAAGCAGCTTCGGAGCATTTGCTACAGAGAAGAGTGAATCTCAGGTAGCTGTCTCACAATTAGGGGTTTACACAGATTACTTAAAGTTAAATCTAGCCGCACGTATGATACGTCAGTGCGATGACGGGGAGAAACATGCCACCCTGCTTCGTGCTGCTAGACTGTGTGGTGGCTATGTAGCCGCTGGGCGCATGGAAGAGGACGAGGTAGTCCGTGTACTTACCCGTGAGATACTCAAGCGTGATGTAGATGATGAGAAGCATACCATCAATACCATACGAGACGCCATCGAAAAGGGTAAGCAAGACCCTATCCGAGCTACCATCGACGACGAGAAGAAAGCTCAGCGTGAGATGCTCGTTAATGATGGGGACATGTCTTTCATATCCTCGGACGATGAGGACTTCAGGTGGATTGATGATTACGCCAATGGACGCATACCTGTAGGTTTGGACACTGGTGACAAGGATCTCGATCAGTATTTCAGGTACAA
>Ga0181402_1000153_pt1 | contig 24249 bp, 31 predicted proteins | sample 25SPOviralmetaG_FD_130131 | JGI IMG/M metagenome (GOLD analysis project Ga0181402, IMG submission 130131) | Marine viral communities from the oligotrophic San Pedro Time Series (SPOT) site, San Pedro Channel, CA, USA - 25 SPOT_SRF_2011-08-17 | ecosystem: Environmental > Aquatic > Marine > Strait...
CAGTTAAGACTTGAAAAAGAGTTAAGAAAGATGAAGGCAAAAGCAGAGTATAAGCAGAGACGAGCGGAATACGAAAAAAGCCAACAACCAGATCTAGATCCCTCTAGGGCATTGCCACAGAACTCTGAACCAGAAGGGACTGGAGTGTCTATCATCATTGAACCTAAAGATCTAGAAATATATGTCAATATTATGAATAGGGTATCTAGAGGAGAGGGAGGTATGGATAACGCCAAACTTCAAAAACTGATTGATAGGTATGGAAAAGAAAATTTAGATAAGGCAGCGGAAGGTATGCTGTACGAAATGTTTAAAAGATATTTATAAGGATAAGGAACTAGACTATGAATTTAACAAAAGATTATCTCAGATCTCTCATTATAGAAGAGATGAACAAACAAATAAACGAGGCAACTGAGGAAGAAATAGGATACCTAAATGATTTATTGGAAGTACCCTTGTCTGCTCTTCCTTTTCATGATATATTCGGAGATAAGTATCGTATCTTATCTTCTTTTAAATCTGATAATCCTGATAATCCTCTGCTTGTTTTTGAAAGATTTCTTGAGAGTACTGGTTGGAGATTCAATCCAGATAATATGGGCGAAGTCATAAAGTCAATCAATACTTCTTATATTGCAAAACCAGAAGATGGCATTCAAAAGAGGACAAAAGAAGAAAAATTGTCTTTAGTTAAATGGATCAATGAGTTGTCTGCTTACTTGGATAAACTTTCAAATACTATGCAATCTTGGGCAACCATTATAGAAGATATGCGAGAGTATGCTGAAAATACTTTCGAAAGAAACCCTAGGCAACCAAAAGGAGGGTTCAAGAAAGAATACCTCAAAGATAAAAATTATTTAAACATGTTTCGAAGAAGACTCGCCCTCAAAAAATCAATTATGAAGTTTCTTCCACCAGATGCGTCTATGCGTATTTTTGCTGACATAGGCAAAGTAAGATGGAACAGGGGAGAAGAAACTGCTAACGATATTGAAGATTTCTTTAAAATTTCATCAGTAAAGCAACAAGTAGGCTTACAACAACAATGGCTTATGGGCAATGTAGAAGATGCCGGAACTAAAGTAAAAAACTATGAATTTTTTGCCGGAAAGAATCTAGATGAATACAAGGCTTCATTGGGAGAAGATGAATACGTTGTCTTTTCTCGTCACCCTATTGATGTGTTCAGGATGTCTGATCACCAAGGGCTGGAATCTTGTCACACATTACCATCTAGCCGTGACAAACTTGGCGCATCCCCTAGTGAGCCTGTCTGGGATCAGTATAATATCTGTGCCCTTTCAGAAGCCCATGCTAACGGAATGATTGCGTATGCCTTAAATCCAGATGAGTTTGAAGAGGCGCCAACACAAGAACTCTTAGATCAATATGAAGATGGTGAATTGTTTTTAGATGACGAAAGAGGGATAGATGGGTTTGTTCCAATGAGTAGATTAAGAATTAAAAATGTTGCTTTCCTAGAGGATAAAGGAGACTACTCAAACATAAAGACTAGATTTGCAGTACCCGATTACAAAACCTATGGAGACACAATTCCGGGATTCAAAAGACATGTTAGTAAGGTATTGGCTACAGCACAGAAATCTAAGATTGAAGATATTGTAGACAGTTTTCAAGGCAGTATAGATCGTAGAAGATTTCTTAGAGTTGGTGGAAGTTACCAAGATCAATCGATGAACGCAATGTTACCAGATTTTTTTAGTGAAGTGTTGGAACGAGACGATATCGAATATACAGAAACAGTTCAATATTCCAATGATCTAGAGCAATCTTTGAAAGATGAATACCAAGGAATGAATATAGATGCAGTCAAGCAGGTACTACAAGGGCTAGTGGAAGAATATAATGGATCTTATGTTAATTTTGAAAACCTAGACGTAGAGGAAGACTGGAACGGAAGTGGTTTTTATATGACAGGAGAGGTTAGGGTTATATACAACTATGCAGAAGAGATTGAATATGTTGCCGGTAAATACGATGTCCAAGAACTTATGGAAGAGGCAATTGACTACGCTTCAGAGACTTACTTTTATGACGATAATTGGTTTAAAGATTACTCTGTTATGTTTGATACTTTTTGGGGTGGATATAAAAATGTTATGATAATCTCAATAGATATTTCAAATTTTAGTCCTGAAGATAATTTTGACTACATTCCTTTCTCTCCGGATACTTGGATGTATGCTATTTCTGAAATGAAAGACAAACTAAGTCATGTAATGGATCCACATGTTGATGATTCTCTTAACAACACCATAAAGGATTATATTTCATTTCGAGGAAAACCAACCACTGTCAGAACTGATGTTTCTGAGAAATACTTTTTGTCTAGATTCAAAGAAGCCTTAGACGAAGACAACAATTGGGATATCAATGAAGAAGAAGTAGATGATGACAATCCACTAGGGTTTGAAGTTCTTACCTCTTTTACTGCAGAGATTACTGAGAGCATTGATCTTACTGTCTTGTTTGGAGAAGTCAATGAAGATTTTGATCCAGATAATCCAGAATTAGTTGAACAGGCTAGAAAATTGTCAGCACACATAGCCACATTAGTCTCTATACTGGCTTCTGAGGATATGAACATACTTAAGGCTGGTTTGCTAGACGAACAGTTCTACAATAACCAGAGTCTATACTCAGGACTCTCACAGGCAACAAAAATAAACGAACTAGATATGAAAGTAGTTGCAAGTATTGGCTGGGGTGATGAAGATATTAGTCCTGAAACAATTCTTCAAGGTATCGCCAATGATAAGGACTTAGAGTTAAGTATTAATATTACTTGTGAAGATTGGAGTGCTGTTGACATAGAAACTATAGGCAACATGATGCTAGGAAAGTTCAAAGACAACAATGGATGGCACATTGACTCTGATCAAAATATGGTTGCCTTGGTTAATGCCAACGTACAGGTTACTCGCCCATCACAGCCCCAAGACATTCAAGAAATTATAAGAAAAGAAATTTTAAATCTCCTATAAGCCCCATAAACCCTATATACTTATAGGGGGGGTATAGATTATGAAAAACATTTTATTTTCACTGCTCTTGTTGGCTAGCGACACTTCACACGCTGAAGTTCGAAACTTGAGCAGCAGTTTAGTTCATGAAGATGCAGAAGAGGGACTAAGACTGGCATTTGAGTCTTCTGTGCAATTAGTGTCGATATCGGAGAAGGGCACGGCGTTTGGATCGGGCAACTTGTTCACATATAACGGTGAACAGTACATCATCACAGCAAACCATGTAGTTGCTGGATCATTATTTCTAGATATTCTAGAGAAAGATGGTAACGTAGCAAATGGGATTGTATTTTTAACAAATCCAGATCTTGACTTGGCAATAATAAAGCCAGTTACAAGATTGACTGGGACAACTGCAGTAGAATTCGAATTCGCAAACGACAACAAACTAGGCAAAGAGGTATTCCATTGTGGGCATCCGTTAGGTGTTAGTTTTAATTTGTCAAAAGGAATGATCACAACGTATGAACCAACAGGTTATATCATCAATTCTCTTTCATTGCCGGGAACTTCAGGATCTGTTGTTTTCGATAAATACGGAAAAGTAGTAGGTGTTATCGTTTCAGTAGCAGGGATGGGAGAGCCGCCTAATGCTCAGTTGATAGAGGGTATCGTTAAGGTGATTCCTATTGATTTAAAGTATATTATAGACTCGATGTAACTAGTTATATCATGGGGCTGAGTGATTTAATACAATTGCCAAAAATTGGAGATCTAGTAACTTTTACTGAAAGTTGGAATGAGATATTTCCCAGAAATGGGAAATATCCTTATGGGCTAGTGACAGATATATTTGAATATGATAGCCTAGTGATCACAGAAGGGAAAGCAAGTTTAATAGGCACATTAGCGTTTCCTATGATGTGGGACGAAGATAAGCCTCATAATAAAAAATTCAAAGTCTATCATGTACGATGGGCTAGCAAAGATGACAAAGGCGAGAACTCTTTCAGGTTCATCAATGAAGAGTGGTTCCAAAATAAAAGTTTTATTGTCATACAAGGTGCTAATTAATAGGAGGAACAAATATGAACATATTAAAAGAAGGGGATACGACGACATCCGCAAAAGCGTTTTTTTATAAAGAAGGTAGAGTTTTATTAGTAAAACCAACAGGTAGCGAAGATAGATATGATATTCCCGGTGGCAAAATTAAATTCTGTGAATCTCCCATGCAAGGAGTTTACAGAGAATGTTTAGAAGAGGTTGGACTTAAAATAAAAAAGGCTAAATTCATAGGAAAAGACACAGATAGAGACAAGGTTTACTTCTTTGTTACTAAATGGAATGGAGATATAGTCTTGCAAGAAGAAGAATTGGAAAAGTATCGATGGGTTCCCATAGATAGGGTGCTAGATTATTACCTCACAAAGACTGCTCATAACGGTTTTGTAGACTACTTACTTAATGAACTCGGAGGGGTATAAAATGGATTCAGCAGCAGGATGGGAAGGGTATAGTAGAATAGTTTTGCAACAATTGCAGGACTTAAACAATGGAATGTCGGAGTTACGCAATGAGATTCAAGAGGTTAAAACACAAATTGCTGAGGTGAGAGCCCAGCAGAGCAATATTACAGAATTAAAACAGTGGAAAGAACGAATTGATGATATCGTATCTCCAACGCAATTAGGTGAAATGAAACAAGAAGTACGAGAATTGAAAGATTTTAAACTGAAAGCGATTGCAGGATTTACTGTTATACAATTTTTGATGGGTTTAGTCTTATTTTATGACAAACTAATGTAAAAAATACTATTTATGCAGAGGTATTTCTTAGCATGTCCATAAAAGTAAAATTAAATAGAATAAAAAAAGCAGTAGTAGGGCTAATCTGTCCTCCTGCAACACAAGATTTAGCACTCAACACAAAGAACAGAGACGCTACAATCAAAAAATATAATTACGGCCCACTAAATGTTGATGAGCCGGCAGATTATTGGAAAAAGATTGCAAAATATTGGAAAACTTCTGAAGAGGCAGCCAAAAAATCTGTATGTGGAAACTGTGTGGCGTTTGATATTTCGCCTAGAATGAAAGATTGTCTTCCCGGTGACACATTTGATGAAGATGGCGAATTAGGGTATTGCTGGATGCATCATTTTAAGTGTCACAGTGCCAGAGCATGCCATACTTGGGCTAAAGGCGGGCCGATTGCAAAAGACTCTGAGTCTAAAGAGTGGCAAGAAAAGAATAAAAGCAGTTTAGATGAGAAACTTAACCCTTCAATGGGGGCTGGTGCCTATGTGAAAGACTTTTATAAGTCTGACGCTCCTCAGTTTAAAGGTAAATCCAAAAAAGAGAGAAGAGAAATGGCTGTTGCGGCATACCTAGACGCCAAAGAAGAAGTAAAAGAAGGCAAAGATCCTAAAGTTGGCACTGGAAAAAAGCCAAAAGGCTCTGGAAGAAGACTTTATACCGACGAAAACCCAGACGATACAGTTTCTGTAAAGTTTGCGACGGTTCAAGACATCAAAGATACTCTCTCTAAATCAAGTTTTAAGTCCAAATCTCACAAAAGACAGTCTCAGGTTATCAACCTGATACACCAAAGATCTAGAGCGGCTTACAAAAACGCCAAAGATCCAAAAGTTAAGGCTAGATTGAAGAAAGCATATGAATATGCAGAGAAGCGAAAGGAAGCATCGAAGAAAAAAACTCAAAGAATGAACAAGGAGAAGAAGAAATGAGCAATTACGATCTAACAAAAGATGAAATGAAGTGGTTAATGGAAGAATTACAAAAAGAGGTGTCATTGAAAAAGAAAAGTGATGGCTGTGGACACGATTTGGAGCCTTATGATCCGAATATGCATGGAGGACAGATGACTGATCTTCAAACAGGGGCAACAAAAGCCACTGGTGCTCTTACGATCACTGGAGAATTAGATCATGAAGTGTCTATGGCTAGAACCCAACTAGACAAAGCAGCAAAGTATTCTCAATCCATGTCTGCTAGGATGGAGCAAATCGGCGAACAGAACCTTCCAGCATGGGTTCAAGCCAAAATCACTAAGGCTTCAGACTATATTTCCAAAGTATATCACTATATGGAGAAATATTTAGGCGAAGACACGGGAATGATGCAGGAATCTGCCGAAGGTGAGATCAAAAAAGCCAGTCATGACATAGAAATTGACGTGTCAATATCAAAATCAGACATCAAAAAGTTACAAGATGGAGAAGCCATCAGTCTGAATGACGTTAGTGGCACCAATACCTTTAAGGTAAATATCAAAGCGGACTAATTAGCAAAAGTTAAGCCAAAAAATGTCCGAAAATAAACATTAAAGCACACAACAGGAAGATGAGATGCAAGATTACGAAAAATTAAAAGAAGAAATGACAAAAAAACTTGAACTTAAGTTCAATGAAGCAGGTATATATGGAGCCTGAGCGTATAATGCAGCCCGTCGGGTTGTTAAGTTGTATGAAGAGGGCATGGAGTTCCATAAAGCCGTTTACAAAGTATACAGAGGATTATAAACTATGAAAAAACTATTCGAAAATTGGAGAAAATTCACAAATGAAGAAAGAATTGCTACCAAAGATGGCGACAAAGAGGTAAAAGCCTCTAGAGGTGGTACGAAACACTTCTTTGCATACAAATCTGGTAAAGGATATATCTTAACTCACAAGCCAAGTGGTAAAGCAGTCTCCAGAGCAGTCACCAAGTACGGCTCTAAACTGTCAGATCTCAAAAAAGTCATGAAAGACATTGAAGACGCCAACATTCCGGGTATTGGAGACGAAAATCCTTCCAAAGAAACACTTGAGGCTATCAAAGATGTACTCAAAGATGGCAACCCTTACCTAAAAGAGTCGGAATTGGCTGATCTTTATGATGAACTTGCTGATGCAAAGCGTAAAGAGGCTGAAGCAGAGGAAGAGGAAAGAGAAAATGAGGAAGAAAGAGAAAATGATCAAGAAAGGCGAATTAAAGCGTATGGTGCTGCCAATCCAGACTTAGGATAAGGCTCTGAAATGCTTGGAGAAGTCAATTTTTCTAGAATTAGTGTTGGAGATTTGATTTCTTGGACGGAGATAGGCAAAGAAAATAGAAAAAGAAAAGGAATTGTTCTAAAAAAGTATGTTTTAGGATATGGCGAATCGCATAGGCAAAGAAAAATAGCAATGCTGAAGGTTGTAGACGGATCTTGTAACACTATAGTCAATATTTTAGCATTAAATGCCAAAATAGAGAGCAAAAGCACTACTTAGATAGAGTTAAAGCATGCATTTTATATGTAGCAACTAAGATATATGGGATGTAACCATAAAATTGTCAAAAATTTATTAAATGAGGGTGTAACTATGAACGACAACAAAAATAAAGTGATCAGAGAGGAATTTGCTCGTGCAATGATGATCAAGAAGGCTCAATCTGTTTTAAGTGAGTCTGCATTTCGCGGTTTTATCGCTGAGATGAGAAAATATGAAGAAAATGCGATTATTACTGAAAATATGTCCTCAGAAAACATATATGATGGCTTCAAGAGGCAACTTCAAGAGCAAACTTCTGAAGGAGAGATTGTTGCCAACGAATATGGTGAAGGTGAAGGGAATGTAACTGCTGATGCTGTCAAAAAGCCCCCTACAGGTGGTGGCGGTGATGATGGCAAAGGAGATAAAGGCGGCGACAAGAAATCTGATGAGGTTAAGAAATTTATGGATAGATTATCTGCAGATTCCAAGGCTAAATTAAAAGCGTTAAGAATATCGGATCCTGTTAAAGCAGCAAAATACATTATGAAAAATCCAGATCAGTTTGAGCCAAATGAAGAAATGGAAGCAGATGCTTTTGTTCGTTCTGAGACTGCTAAAGTTACAGGTAAAGATCCCGGAAGTTCTTTCGATGCACCTGAAGAGCCTACCGGTGATGTGAAGAAAGATACTCAAAATCTTGGTAAAGAACTTGAAAGCCCAAAAGCAAAAGGCATTTTGTCTTCTATCTTTGATTCATACAAGTTTGCATTCGCATCAAATGCGAAAATGTGGGAAAAAATTTATGATTTCATTAATGGGATCGGAAATAAGCCTCCTGCTCAGCAAGCACAGGCTGCGCAACAAGCAAAAGATGACTTAGATAAAAACGTAGACACAGATGAAGAAGCAGGTAGAACCGCTGAAGATCCAGATGGTGATGAAGATGGTGATGAAGAAGGCGGAGGAGATGAATCTGTCAATGTACGCAAAGGAAAGAGTAGTCTTCAATCTAGAATTTCTAAATTATTTCCAGATCTCGCAAAAGCAAGAGGTACATATTATTACAGAAAAACGGACAAACAGGGTGATCAAGGAAAAATCATTTCTAAAAACACCAGTGCTTTGGCTGCTATCTTAGGAGACATCGAGGCTCAGTTGAAAGGTTCAGGCATTGCTATATCAGAATCACTGAGAGCGGAGTTGGTTGATACTGTCGGGACATTGTTTGCGCTGCAAACAGACGGAATTTTGATGGAGCGTAACGAATATGCAAAATTTAAAACAAATCTTCAAGTTGCCCTACAGAGAGTAACCAGAATGCACGAAGATCCTAAGAAGAAGAGAAAGGCAATTCAAAAATTCTTATATAGATTAAAAAGATATGCCCAAGATGGAGACTTTAGTCAAATGGCAGGGAAGAAAGAGTATCAAGGTAGAACTGAAGTTCCTGACAAACGTGGTAAAACTCAACCAGTTAATACACCAATTGCAAAATTAGGACAATTGTATTCTGAAATGAGTCCTGAAGATCAAGAAAAGGCTAAGGCAAAGGCTATTGACTACGCAAACAACCAGATCAATCAGCAAGAAAAAAGAGATGATCCAAATAATCCAGAGTTCAAGGCAACCACTCTTGGCAATGCTAGAAAAGATGCTCCAACTAAAACCAGACATCAGATGGCTCAGCAAGTTCCAAAGATTAAAAATGGTGTATTAAATATTGCTCAAATCGTTGGGCCGAAACTTAAGGCTGCTGGGTATGATCTTAAATCACCCGAAGGACAAAAAGTACAACAAAGGCTCTTAAAAGTGCTTCGACGATTCTTGAAGAAAGATCTAGAAAGACTAGGACTGTCAAGCAAAGTTAAACTTTTGGCTATGTTTTCCAAATCAAAGAAAAAAGGCAAAAAAGGCAAAATGAACGAGTCAATGGAAATGTTGGAAGAATCATATTTAGATTTCTTCTCAAATTATATGCTAGAAGGTATAATCGATGAATTGTCAAATCAATAACAACTCAAATATGAACGTGCAGGATTTAAATCCTCTTATTAGTGATTTGGCTTCTGCTGTTCAACAGAAAGTTGGGTTCAAGTCCATGCCCAATATCACCCTTCAGGATGACGAGGATAACGCTGACGCCATTCTAGGTAAGACAGCCTACTATGATCCCCAAAACAAAGCAGTGACTGTCTACGTGACGAATAGGCATCCTAAAGACATACTTAGATCTATTGCTCATGAGTTGATCCACCACGGACAAAATCTCAGAGGTGAATTCGATAAGATTGGGGCTGTTGGTGAAGGGTATGCACAGAATGATGAACATTTAAGAAATATGGAAAAAGAAGCCTATTTACAAGGTAATATGTGCTTCCGAGATTGGGAAGACGGACATAAAAGACAAATGATGGAATCTATTCATCGACAAAATTCATTTAAAAGGAGAAACAATACAATGAAAAAATATAAAAGCGATAAAAATAATGAACTTAATAAATTGTTGATGGAAAAGTTCAATCTTGGAAATAACACTCTGAATGAAGCACACTGTAGTGGAAACAGAGACGATGAAGAAAAAGAAGAAACTATGGAAGAAGCCCACTGTATGGGACAAGGTAACAGAGGTGATAAGCCATGCCCTGAGTGTGGTAAGAAGAACTGTCCCGGAAAAGACGGTGACAAAAAAATTGATGAAGCACATTGTGCTGGAAATCGTGATGATGACAGTGATGATAAGAAGGAAGGCAAAAAAGATGAAGAACAATTATATCGATATAAGAATGGTAAAATTGTACCTGTTTCTAAAGAGTTTATGGCTGGAAGAAAAGTAAGAAAGAAGGTAATGAAACTTCTTGGACTAGATGAATCAATAGACTCTCTCGATGAAGAACTAGAAAATCCTGAAAAGGCTGATCTGGATAAAGATGGTGAACTTTCTGGATATGAAAAGAAAAGAGGAAAGGCTATTGAAAAGTCCATGAAGGATCAAGATAAAAAGAAAAACGAATCTTATCGTAGACAAGTTCGTAAAATGATGGAAGAAATTCTAAAACTAAAATAAGGAATATAATATGATCAGACAATTATTGATGGAAGGCCCGGTTGGGCATATGTGGCATCCATTTGATCTGGACAGTGTTCAGAACGGTAAAGACTTGTTGGAGTTTTTTGTCGGAAAAGAAGGTAAACCCGGACTTCCAGAGCAATATATAAACGAGTTCACGCCCTCCATCAAGATTGATGGTATCAATGGGCCGATCAGACTAGTTGTTAATAACTCTGGTGATAAAGAGTTTGCTATTGATAGAATGTCTAGGGCTTCTATTGATGTTGAAGGTGTCACTGCGGATAGACTCAAAGAGAGATTCGAGAAGGCTGTTTTGCAAGCACTAGACACCGATGAAGTGTTGGAGATTCCTCTTCACAAATTGGTTGCAATGGGCATTCCAATGGACAAACTAAATATTGGAACTAACCTAACAATCATTCACAGAAAGAAGAAAAAGCCTGTAATCATAAAGAGGATCACATCTGGACATGGTTTTGTAAACGATGGGACTGTAGCCCTTACTGTCCTGAACAATGCTCTGAGTTCCAAGCCACAAGAAATGGAAACAGTTTTAAGAATATTAGATATGTGGAATAATCCCAATGTATGTCTTAACAACGATATTGTACATGAATCTTCAAAGCCTGATGGACAGGTTGGTTCTGTTAAATATGGAGAAGACTTCATTGCTTTTCATGGGTTAAACGAAATATACAACCCTGAAGGAAAGACTACAAGAAAAACAAGAGAAATCAGTATCAATGATCAACAAAAGGCTGCATTGAATGAGTTGGTGAAGATTATCAACGAGACTAATACCGTAGAAGGCTTTAGGGCGCTCTCACCCTTTGATACAGTGGCTATGAAAGGTGAGGTGGACATTGACTATACTGGAGTCTTAGGAACGATTATAGAGATAAAATTGGACTCACAAACGTCTACATCGCAAGCGTTGTCTGCTTGGCTAGGTGACTCAAATATTGTGAAGCCATCATATTCATCTAGATACACATTTTCTGACGGTAAGGTGAGATCTAGTTTTAGTAAAGCAAATTATATAGCATTGATACCTGATCAAGGAGAACAGCAGTACTCTATCAGAGAACTTCTCAGCGAAGAGACTCATCCAGATTTAGATGATGACATGTATTACGATTTTGCATCTGGAGCAATATTCTACCATGCAACAAGACTATTAGGAAGAGCGGTTCTACAGACTCTAGTCAATAAATCAAAAGTAGGAAATGAGGCTTTAACTAGCCATGAAGGTATTGTGATGCGTTCGAAAGACTTATTTGGTATTGACAAGCCAATAAAAATTACTGGTGATTTTATCAGAGATGGAATGGGTAGCAACCTTGCTTTGGCTATGGCTAAAAAACCTGAAGCAGTAAATGAATCAACCGAACTACAAGATTCAGTAGAAGGTGAATTAGGTGATGAACCAGAAGAGCAAACAGTGGTAACTACCACAGGAACTAGAACAGTTGCTGTCATGCCCGGCTCTTTCAAGCCTCCACATAGAGGGCACTTATTGATGGCAGAGCATCTTTCAGGAATTGCAGATGAGGTTTTGATTTTTATATCTGCTCCAAAAGGCTCTAAAAGATTATTACCTTTCTCTGGTACCGAAATTACATACGAGAAAGCCATTGAACTTTGGAATCTTTTATTGAAAGGGGCATCTGGTAATATTAAAGTTGTGGAATCTTCTAGTCCCAGTTCTTCTCCTATAATGGCATTGGCTGAATTAATGAAACCTGCAGAGGAAAGACAAAATTACCAAGATGTCGATTTCTATGCTGAAGAATATTCTAAATTTTATTTATCAATGTCAGAGAAAGAAAAAAATGACTCTGGATCTATGAGAAGATTTTCATTTTATGAAGAAATGGAAAATGTAGAAATAAAATTAGTACCTGCGTTTGGGCATGATCCCGAATATGCACAATCTATTGCTCAATTGATTTCTACTTCTTCTGATATTATCGAAAGAATATCGGACGATGTTCAAGCAAAAGCACTAGAACTTGCCAAAGGGCTTGTCTCAGCAAGAGGGCAAAAAAGATTACCTGCTAACCCATCTGTTCAAGATTACATTTCTGTATTATCAAAAGCAAATCAAATGAAAGTTGCAAAGTTTATGAAGTCTACTCCAAGTGGGTTAGATAAAAACAACTTTAGTGCTACTGATCTTAGACTTCTTTTGGATTTGAAAAAAGTTTATAACCTCCCAGTAGATTCACTTCTCAAAGACTTCGTAGGGCAAAACCTTGAAGATTATCTTCGTATTATTTTTGGCTCTGGAGAAGTGAGAGAATCAATAACCGTTATTCAAGATATGGTTAGATTGATCTTAGCAGAGCAATTAGATGAAACTTCCACTATGGCTAGTGGAGCCGTTTCTGGGCATATGGGCGGATCTAAACCTGAACCGAATAGAGACGAGGATGAAGATGACGTTAGCGAGGCAAAATACCACCCTTCCGAACTTCCACAGCAGCCCGGTTTATCAACTATGACTGTCAGAGTTATTCCAAGTAGCAGACATAAGTCCGATGGAATTAGCGATGCAGGATACAAAAAAAGTAACAGCAACAGATTTAAAATTGATAGTTCATATACTAACAAACGAGCCCCCTATTATGATAAGGACGATATTATAACCGATTTGGTTGAAAAAGTCCTACATAATATTATACGTTCGAACTAATTACTTTATTCAAGTTTTGGAGAAAATATTTATGAAAAGAGAAGATTTATTTGAGAGCATCGAGAAACAAATACTTGCTGAGAAAGTATACCGATCTCAGATTAGAAAGAAATTGGTTGAATTCAAAGTTCTCCAAGAAAATAAAAACAAAAAGCGATTGATTGCTGAAAAATTGTATAGAGCCAAACTGAGAAAAGAATTTGCAAGTGTTGCGATCGAACTCACCGAAGGGAAGAAAACATCATTTATACACAAGACTACCGGTATGAATGCTTTGGAAGATCTTTTCTCTAATACTAACTTGCTTAGCGTCCTTGAGGGTGATTACAAGATACTGACAACTTCGTATGAACAAAGAAAAGATTATAAAGAAAGAGTGATGGAATTAGTTCTAAATCTTTTCACTCAAGAAAATATTAATAAAGATACAGAAGAAATAAATGAAAGTTTACAAAGATTATACGAAGAAGAAGAGCCAGATATTCAAATTACTTTAGACGATGAAGATCCTCCGGAGGACAAAATTGTCGGCCCCAAGAGGGATGAGATGGAAAAAGAAAAAGAACAGTCTCGCGAAGATTCTGAAAATGCTGATGCTATTGATCTCAAACAAGATGCAACTGGTGTTAGAAGAGCAGACTTAGCCTTCAAGAAGATCGAGAATAGCATTAAAACGGCATATGATACGTTAGGTAACCCTGCAGATCAAGCAGAGTTTAAAAGGTTTTTGATCGCCAACCTGAGTATGTACTTTAAACAATTTGAAGAAGGACTTTCCAATGAACCTCAAGCAGATATTCCAGAAGACGCACAGCAAGCAATTGAAGATGCTGAGACTAAATTAACTGATGATACTGAAAGTGCTGAAGGTGTAGAGGGTGGTGAAGAGATGGAAGTTGATCTAGGTGATTTAGGACTTTGATATATTAATATTATATAATATATTATATATAATCTATTTATTATATGTTAAAAGAAAAAGAAGTAAAACATTTATATTATAAAAACTATTCTAAATTATCAGAACTAAAAAGTTTGAATAAAATAGATGATCAATTCGTATATTATATTGAGTCATTATCATTAGAAGATATCATATCTATTAAATTAGAAACTATGATTAGATCTCTAGATTTTAAGTTTTTTAACTTTCCACTTTGGAAATCATTTCATAAGATTGTTTCTGAGGCTTTAGTTAATTCTATAATTGGTATTGCCTCTAATAACTCTGAGGCTGCTAGGATACTGGGCATAGACATGAATCAGTACAAAAGATGTCTCAGAGACTTTGGATACGAAATTAAAACATGGGAGAGAGAATGAGTGAAAAAAGATATATAATAATAGATTCAACAAAGTTTGTAGGTAAATTCAGTGTATATGATACCCTTAAGAAAGAGGAACACCCATGTCATAATTACGCTACAGCCAAGAATCTCTGTCAGGAGTGGAATAATGGAGACAATTGAAGATCCATGCCCAGTCTGTCAATGTGATCCATGTGATTGTCACGGTATTGATGACGATGATGAAGAGTATTGGAAAATCATAGGTGATAGATAGTTTGAATAAAGTCATATCCTCAGTCGTATAGAAAGAGTAATCAAACAACGGGGGTTAAAATGATTAACAATATAGGTTATGCATGTATCAACATGCAACTCAATGATCCAAAAAACTATGGATCAAATCCAAAAGCGGAGCGTGTAACTACAAACCGTGCAATGATCAAGAGGACATTTAAGGCAAAAGGTATGGAATACGCTGGACAACTGGCATTACAAAACTGTCGTGATCTTCTATCAATTCTCAAATGGAATAAAGCAAACGGTTTCGATTTCTTTCGATTATCGTCTAATTTGTTTCCTTGGGCATCTGAGTATAACATTGAGGATCTACCTCAATTTGATCTTATCGAGCAGGCACTATTTGACTGTGGACTATTTATTGAGGATAACGGTATGCGAGTTACATCCCATCCCGGCCCGTTCAATAAGTTGACTTCTCCTAATGAGCAAGTTATTCTCAACACTATTAAAGATCTTGAGAATCATGGTAAGGTATTTGATCTACTATGCTTAGAACGTTCTCCATATGCCAAACTCAACATTCATGTTGGTGCACACTATAATAATCGAAAGATGGCATTGGACAACTTCTGTAAAAATTTTGAGCGATTATCTGAAAGTGTGCGTTCTAGACTAACGGTGGAAAACGATGACAAAGCAACATTATACTCAACAAAGGAACTTTACGACGAAGTTTATACACGTATCGGTACTCCTATTGTGCATGACTACCATCACCACGGCTTCTGCACTGGAGGCTTATCGCAGGAAGAGGCAGTTAAGTTAGCGGCTTCAACGTGGAGTGATATCGTCCCTGTGGTTCACTATTCTGAATCAAGACGTGATGAGTTTTGTGACAATTCTATAAAACCTCAAGCGCATTCTGACTTTATTTATCGTAAGATAGATACTTACGGTGTTTTACTTGACGTTATGGTTGAGGCAAAAATGAAAGAACTTACCGTTCTAAAATACTTGGAGTTACATGGTGAAGAAACAGAATCAAAAATTGTGGCTTAAATGGAATACGGTGTTGAAGAAAACTCAGCACCTTAAATACAACTATGCTGGAACTGAAGATAATGAAATTATCGAAGATATGATCCGGTATATAAAAATCTTAATGGAAAGATTAGAAAAAGATGAATAAAATCATCTACTGAAACGTATAATAATATAGAAAGGAGAAACAATGAAAACTAAATTATTTGCACTGGCATTCTTGATTGGATGTGGAGACGAAGAGCAGGCAACTGTAACCGCCACCACTACCACCACTGAAGAAGCCACTACTGTAGAAAATACTACAAACACTACTGCTGAGACAACTACTAATATGGTTGAAGTCAAGAATGACATCACAGCAGATAGCCCAGTTACGACTGAAGAAAACACAACTAATGTTGAAGGAGAAAATAATGATTAGTAGTTTAATGTTTATGCTCTTTGCTTGTGGAGATAAAGAAGAAGATACAAGTATAGAAGCAGAAGAGGTAGTAGAAGAAACTGCCGAAGAAGTTGAAGAAGAGGATACTGCCACTGAAGAAAGTGAAGAAAGTGATCCTGAAGAAACTTCATCAGAAGAATAATAACCCCCCCCTGAGTTTGGCAGTTCTCTTTAAAAAACTGCCATTTTTTTTATCTGGAGAAAATATGAAAAAGATTGTTTTATTTGATATGGATGGCACGTTAACTGAGCCTAGGCAAAAGATGGGGATTCAAATGGAGCAGCAACTATTAAAACTTCAAGATTCTGGATATGAAATTGGTATTATCACAGGATCAGACATGAATTATGTAAAACAGCAGTGTTCTGGATTGTTTGATTTAAGCCTCGTAGATACCTCTAAAATCCATTTTCTGCCTTGCAATGGTACAAAGTATATCCTCGACAGAGAATCGATTTACGAGCGAAATATGAGAGAGTATATGGGTGATAGGCTTTGGAGCCGACTTATGGTTCTTTTGATAGATCTTCAAAGAGACTTGGTATTGCAATATAAGATACCCCTTACTGGACATTTCTTTGACTACAGAGGTAGTATAATTAATTGGTGCCCGATTGGAAGAAACGCGTCTTTAGAAGATAGAAAGAAATGGGAAGAATTAGATATAGATAATAAAATCAGAAAGCCATTTATAAAACAACTTAAAACACTGATATACGAGCACGTTTCACACCTAGGAGACTTAGAATCAGCAGATGTCGAACTAAAAGTTAAATATGGTGGCGATACATCATTTGATATATTTCCTGTAGGGTGGGATAAAACTTATGTACTTGAGAAGACTAACATATTTTCAGAATATGAGCAAATTCATTTCATTGGAGATCGTTGTGGACAAAATGGGAATGACTATGAACTGTACATGCACCCTAGAACCATAGGAATGAAGACAACATCTCCACAAAAAACTATAAAAATTGTGAATAATATCATACACTCAATCGTATAATAAGCATAGGCACTCGTGGCTTAATGGATAAAGCAACTGCCTTCTAAGCAGTCGATTGCTGGTTCGAGTCCAGCCGAGTGTACCACTGAGGAATGATAATGGAAGAAAAGACAATAGACGAAATGATTCAAACATTTATTGACAATGGGTTAGATTTATCTAGTTTTAAATTTATGAGTGATTATGATAAAGAAAACTTTTTTATGATGTACACTGATCTGTTTGAATCTATGATGAAAGATGACGATGACTATAACTTCAAAATAACTGAAGAGAAAGATTTGTTCATAACTTTAAATCAAGAAGAAATGTTTATATATGTCACAGATGATTATCAGACTTTAAGGTGTGATTTGTGTGGCGAATATTATGACAAAAATAATACAAATCAAATTTTATTATTATCTATTCTTTTTCTTACTGTAAAAGAATTAAAAGCGATGATAGATTTATTCGCTGGAGAAATAATAAAAAATATGGAAAACAGAAAGTCTGGAAAGTTTACTAAACTGCCAAAATCTTTCTCAGGTAAAGCAAATTATCTATCCTCCAAACAGGAAAGTATAATGGAAGACATCAAAAAAGCAAGAGATAAGGTAACTATAAAGGAGATAAAATGATGACTGTAATGGTATCTGGTGGGTTTGATCCCATACATGGAGGACATGTTCAAATGATTCGCGATGCAGCAAATCACGGTGACGTGATAGTGGTTGCAAATTCAGATGAATGGCTCATGAGGAAGAAAGGGTATGTATTTATGTCCTTTGAAGAGCGAGCAAAAATTCTTAGAGAAATCAAAGGTGTAATTTTGGTTGCAGCGGTAGACGATTCAGACGATACTGTATGTAATGCAATCCGAATGATTCGCCCTGATTACTTTGCCAATGGCGGAGATAGAGGTAAGTCTAATACTCCAGAGCAAGATGTTTGCGAAGAACTGGGAATTAAAATGCTGTGGGGAATAGGAGGAGATTACAAATTCAATTCTTCTTCAGATTTGGCAAAAAAGTTGGTAAAAAATTACCCTCAATAGGATTTTTAACTATTTGAACAATACTTACTACTGTGATTATGAAATTGTCATTTCATGAAAACTCTCCACTCTCAAAAATTTTAAGAGAAGATATTCGTATCTTCTCTTTTTTTTGTGCATATGCGACTATTTATTTTGAAATGAGGGTTAGGTATGAACAATAAATGGAGAGACTTCTTAATTGACGAAGAGGCAAAATATGAATATGATCCGAATCTATCGCTCATATCTGAAAACGATTTTGAGGATCTTGAAGACTATTCTCAGGTTTTAAATGAGGCTGAAGATCTTCTTGACGAAAAGAAGAGAAAAAAGAAGAAAAAAAAGAAAAAGAAGAAGGGCAAGAAGGATGCTTGCTATCACAAGGTACGTTCTCGATATGATGTGTGGCCGAGTGCTTATGCTTCTGGTGCTCTTGTTAAGTGTCGTAAGGTTGGTGCAAAGAACTGGGGTAACTCTAAGAAAACTAATGAAGAGTTAGAACTAGATGAAGATATACTAGAAGAAATCGAGTCTGAAGAAACATTAGATGAGAAAAAGCGCAAATTATCCTCTAAGCCATCATCAGAGAAATCTCTTAAGGATTGGTTTGGGAGAAAAGGAGCCAAAGGCTCTAAAGGTGGATGGGTAGACTGCAACGCACCAGATGGTAAAGGCGGATACAAATCCTGCGGAAGAGGTTCTGGAGAAAAAAGAAAGAAGTATCCTGCATGTCGCCCAACCCCCGGCGCATGTAAAAAAATGAAAGGCTCAAAAGGTAAGTCTTGGGGCAAAAAAGGATCAAAGAAAAAATGAAAATCACTAAACAAAGATTAAAAGCAATCATTTTAGAGGAGACTAAAATTGCTCTCTTGTCGGAAGGATTGAAACACCACATTGATTCTAGAACACCTCTTACAGATAATATTTATCGTGTAGGATCTGATTCTTATTTCGAAGTGATATCTGAAGCCAGAAAGGCTTATAATGAAGGAATTTATACCCCTCTCAACGAGGAAGAGAAAGAACTTCTAGAATCTGATTTAGGAGTTTGGGCTGAATTTAAAGGCGAAAAGGTACCTCTTGATTTTCCTATGTACACAGAGACACTTGAGGAAGCAAAGAAGAAAAAGAAGAAAGATCCACCAATCGGAAAGCCAATGAAAGGTTCTGGCGGAAAGAAGTACCAAGTCTATGTTCGCAGTAAAAAGACTGGACGTATCAAAAAGATTTCCTATGGTGATTCAAAAGGTGGACTTAAAGGCAACTGGAACAGCGCTGAGGCTCGCAAGTCATTTGCTTCACGTCATAACTGCGCAGAAAAGAAAGATCGCACTAAAGCCGGATATTGGGCTTGTAGAGCACATAAAGATTTTGGGACAAATGTTCCCGGAAGATTCTGGTAATGAGCGATTTTCCATTCAAACAAGTCAAAATAAAAGAAAATATAGTTCATAGAACGTTCAAAATGAGCGTAGATACATCTGAACTAGTTTGGCACATGGATAGAGAGGATAGAATGGTAAAAGTCCTTGAAGGGCATTCTTGGTACCTTCAGATGGATAACGAATTACCAACGAAATTAATTGAAGGAAAGAGATATTTTATTCCCAAAATGTCTTTTCATAGGATAATTAAAGGTACAAGCAATCTGATTTTAGAAATACAGATGCTAACATAAAGGAGTCCTTATGGCGAAGAAAACATATGTGATTGATACAAGCGTATTCTTAAGTGATTTTAGTTGTATCAACAAATTTGATAACAATGATATTGTTATCCCATTGAAAGTATTGGAAGAGGTTGACAAACATAAAAAGCGACAAGATTCTGTAGGTTCGAATGCTCGTTCCTTCATCAGAATCTTAGATAGTTTACGAGAAAAAGGATCTTTACAAAAAGGCGTCAGGATCGATAAAGGGAAAGGAGTTGTTTCTGTCGTTTCTTACGATAATGTAACAGAGAAACTTCCTAGAGATTTGACATCTGGAATTGCAGATCATATGATTTTAGAGACTGCAATGACAGTCAAGGCAAATAGCGCTAAGTCTAGAAAGGTGATCTTAGTCTCTAGAGACATAAACTTGAGAGTTATTGCTGATGCCGTTGGGATGCTATCACAAGATTATCTTGTTTCTCAAGTAGTCACCGATACAGATAAATTATATTCAGGTATGGCTACTGTATTGGTTGATGATGAGTTGATAGATCAGTTTTATTCAGGAGAAAATATATTTATTACGAAAGAGTTCGCTGCTGAGCAGAAAGTTGCACTTTATCCAAATATATTCTTAATGCTTGTTTCCTCCTATAATGAGAAGAAAACTGCATTGTGCAGGTATTATAATTGTAATGAGCCAGTTGATAAGCTGCTAGATTACAAAAATAGCCTAAACTGGGGAGTTTACCCTAGAAACAAAGAACAGACATTTGCATTTGACTTATTGATGGATCCAGATATCCATCTTGTGACTCTCACAGGACAAGCAGGATCTGGAAAGACTTTGTGTGCAATCGCGGCTGGGATGGAACAGTGTGTCACATTTGGTAAAATGTTTAATAACAAACTGGACACAAAGCACAAAATGGAATTATCAAAGAAGTATTATCCGATTGAGGATGAGGAAGAAGGCGTCGCCTTTAATAAGATGGTAGTCTCCCGTCCCGTCCAGCCAATGGGGAAAGATATTGGATTCTTACCCGGAACTATGGAAGAGAAAATGTTGCCTTGGCTCAAGCCAATACAAGATAACATCCAATTCATTGTAGGTAACGATAAAATCATTATGGAACAACTTATGGAATCTGGAGCGATTGAACTAGAGGCACTCACGTATATCAGGGGTAGATCGATATCTAATTCATTTATTATCGTAGATGAGGCTCAGAATCTCACAGCGCACGAAGTCAAGACTATTATCACTAGAGCAGGAGAGGGTACTAAGGTAGTCCTGACAGGTGATATTGAGCAGATTGACAATGTGTACACGAACGAGACTTCTAACGGACTCACATATGCTATTGAGAAGTTTAAAGACTCAGTTATTGCTGGGCACGTATCATTTAAGAAAGGTGAGAGATCTAGACTCGCCACGGAAGCCGCAAAGCGTTTGTAAAGAAAAATCGATTTCTTTTACATAATAATAAAAATATGTAAAAATATTGAATAAACCTTTACATATAAACGTATAAACAGTATACACTGGAGGCAAAAGTGGAAACTGTCAAAGAAATTCTTATCAATTACGTTGGTGATAAACTAAATCCTGAAAATGGAGATGTTACTGTCGAGCACATCGTAGAAGTTATGGCAGAAGAGTTTCCTGATTTTCTGCTCTTGGTAGCAGAAGAGAATTGGATTCGTGGTTACGAACAGGCTTTAAATGATGTTGAAGAAGGAGAAAGACTTGTCAAGAAACAGAAAGAACTTAACGAAGTTACTGCAACAGTCGCAGAATAAGATTCTTTCTGAAAAGAAAAGATTTTATTTTAACAGAGGTATCGAGTTTATTCTAGATAAGCCTCTTAAAAGCAATATTGATATTGAAAAAGTTATGGGCTTGTTACGAACTAACTTGCCCATTTCGTCGTATACTGGAATTAATAATGTTTATTTTGGGGATTTTGATATACTCAAGAAGAGATCATTGACAGCCTTACACCACAAAAACAACATATATGTTTCCTCAGAAGAGTTAACCAGTGAAGAAGAAATACTTGATGATTTAGTTCATGAATTTGCTCATAGGTTTGAAGAAAACAATTCTGAGCCAATATATGAAGACGGCAAAATTATCAATGAATATCTAGGCAAGATGAATCGATTACACGATAGGATAACTCAGGAATATAATTTAGATGATTATGATTTGTCATATTTTGACTTCATTAACACCGAATTTGATCCAAAGTTAGATAAGTTTTTGTACAAAGTGGTTGGCTATGAGAAAATAAGAAATTTAGTACCCAATCTTTTTATACGTCCGTATGCTGCAACATCAGTTCGAGAGTATTTCGCTACAGGCTTTGAAGATTATTACCTAGAAGGTGGACTAAAACTTAAGAGTATTTCGCCAATATTACACTCTAGGATTGAACTTCTAGAAAAGAATACAGATTTCAAAATTAACTAAGGAGAAAATATGAAACAGATTATTATAGACAAAAACGAAAAAGACAATAAATTGATTGTCAATGTTAAACTACCAGAAAGAAAATACGCTAGAGATCCAATACAACAATTTAGTAATTCAGAATTACTAGAGTACCTTAAAACAGAAGGAATATTATTATCAGATTATGAACTCAAAGAACACCCTAAGCATGACTTATCCTCTTACAGTACAAAAGGTTTGTCACCAAAACTAGAGGGAACTTGGGTATTTAATAAAATTGATGAAGAAAAAGTGAATAAATCTGATTCTCAAACGTATAAAAAGAGAAGAACAAAAAAATCGGGGGATTAATGACTAATAAATATATTTCTTTTTCACAACTTAAAAACTGGGCTAAATGTCCGTTTTATCACAAACTGTCAAATATTGACAAAGTAGATGGTGCTTTTTCTGGAAACATCTACACTGCTTTTGGATCTGCGCTGCATGAGACAATCGAAAAGCATTTAGAAAACCAAATAAATGAAGCAGAATTGAAAGACTATTTTGGCATAGCGTTTGGGAAAGAAAGAGGATTATTAGTCGAAGAAATAAAAGACAATCATTTCGATCAGTTTAAAACTCAAGGAGAAAATTTGGTAGAAAAATATAAAGCAAAACTTGATTCGTATTTTGGCAATGATTATGAAATTGTAAAGTGTGAAGAAGAGATATTCGAGGATGTACCAGAGTACAAAGGTAATCCTTTTAAGTTTAAAGGCTTTATTGACTTGGTTGTTAAAAAAGGCGACACTTATCATATCTTAGATTGGAAATCCTGCTCATGGGGATGGGACGCCAAGAAAAGATCAGATAAGATGATCGTCTATCAATTAATTTTTTATAAACATTATTACGCTATAAAACATGGTATCGATCCTAAAAACATTGAATGCCATTTTGGACTTTTGAAGCGTACTGCTAAGAAAAACGAAGTAGAGTTGTTCAAGGTAACTTCAGGCAAGAGAAGAACAGAAAATGCAATGCAGTTATTGACTAGAGCACTTTACAATATCGATAATCGTGTTTATATTAAGAACAGGCTTTCTTGTACTTATTGTGAGTTCAAGGGAACCAAACATTGTCCGTAACAAAAGGAGAAGAAATGTCGGAAAAAAGAATTAAAGTTTTGACTATCTCCGATCACCCATTATCGCCATCGGGTGTCGGAACTCAAACAAAATATATTATAGAAGCCCTGCTTAAGTCTGATAAGTTTGATATAATCAGTCTTGGTGGGGCAATACAGCATCCGGATCACAAGCCACAGATCACGGAAGAATGGCAAGAAAGATGGAAGATCTTTCCAGTAGATGGCTATGGATCGCAAGATATCGTGAGATCAATAATCAGGAATGAACGTCCTGATATTTTGTATTTTATGACTGATCCTCGTTTTTATGGTTGGCTATGGGAAATAGAAGCGGAGATACGCTCTTTGATTCCTATGGTTTATTATCATGTGTGGGACAATTACCCATATCCAAAATATAACCAGAAGTTTTATGAATCTAATGACTTCATTGCGACTATATCAAAAGTTACAAGTGATATTGTGCAAAATGTTGCACCTGATGTAAAAGAATTGTATGTACCTCATGCAGTAGATTCAGAATTTTTCAAACCTCTACCTACAGAACAGGTTTCCAACTTCAGAGAGGTTTTTGACAAAGAACACGGAACAAAAGGAAAGTTTTTGTTTTTCTGGAATAATCGAAATGCTAGGCGAAAGCAAAGCGGATCTTTGTTATTTTGGTTCAAAGATTTTTTGGATGAAGTTGGGCACGATAAGGCTTCGTTGATTATGCACACAAATCCTGTGGATCCATATGGGCAAGATCTTAATGCAATCATCAAAGAGTTGAATATCAATAAAGGACAGGTTTTGTTTTCTACCCAAAAAGTTGGAATGGACAAACTTGCCATGTTCTACAACTTGGCTGATTGCACAGTGAATATTTCAGATGCTGAGGGTTTCGGACTAGCAACTCTAGAGTCTCTTTCCTGCGGTACACCTATTATAGTCAATATG
>Ga0181402_1000155_pt1 | contig 24110 bp, 24 predicted proteins | sample 25SPOviralmetaG_FD_130131 | JGI IMG/M metagenome (GOLD analysis project Ga0181402, IMG submission 130131) | Marine viral communities from the oligotrophic San Pedro Time Series (SPOT) site, San Pedro Channel, CA, USA - 25 SPOT_SRF_2011-08-17 | ecosystem: Environmental > Aquatic > Marine > Strait...
GCTGTTTAAAATCGTCGGGCCGTGGCCGGTTCGATAATGTGGCGGCCGGTAGACAATGGCGCTCGGATTTATGGCACCAAGACCAAGACCAGTTTTTATATAGGCTAACCCGGGAATTAAAAAACTTTTCTCTACTATGCCAAAAAAACGGCATAACCCCGGCGGCCCGATTAAATACAATCTCAGATATTGCTTTTGAGCGGTTCGGGATCCCGGAACTATTCCCCGAGATATATTTTTATGACTACACCAAAAGGGCGGCCCGGTTAAATAATACGCCGGACAATTACCGCCTTATGTTTAGTTACTCGGGCCGGGCTCAATATCAAAACCAAGTACAAATAGCCCTAGGGGCCGGGGTTCCTATTGCGGCCGTTTTCCGGGATCAATTCCCGGCCGAGTTTTTAGGCCGCCCGGTTATCGATGGGGATAAGTCAGACCTTATTAATAGTAAGGCCGGGCCGGTTATCATCGGATTAAAGGCGAAGGGCTCATTAGCTAAGGCGGATAAATCGGGCTTTGTTATCGACGCCGAGAGAATCCCGGCCCTAGTGGTGGCGGCGTGAAAAAAGAAAAATACCCGCTCGGCACTTTGCGGCCGCTTTATACTGTAATAGGCTTTTGCGTTTTTTGGTGGTGGGTTCTGTCATGGGCCGCCGGTACGCTTTAACTATTACATTACTAACGCCCTTTACTCGGGGCGGATTAAGTGTATAATCCAATTATCGGCCGGGGTGGTCTCGGCCGTTTAACTACAAAAGGAAATATTATGAATATTCAAAACCACAGCAACGTTTTCAACATTGCAAACAATCGCCCCGGCTTTCACTGGCCGGAACTAACCGACGCCACCGATTTTGACGCGGTGCTGTCACCTATCGGCACTGGCAAAGCTGGCGGCCTTAATATGGAAACCGGTTTTGTTGAACCGGCGCAATTTGTCCAGCTAGACAAAACAATCGGGCAAGCTGTCACCCGTTCGGATAATGGCGACGCCCTCGGCGTAGTCGGGGCCCGTTATGGTATCGCACCAAATGGCCCTATTTATCAGATGATGACCGAGGGGGCCGAGTCGGCTTTGCCCCGTCATGCATTGCAAGGCGTCCAGCTTAAAGAGTCGGCCAGCTATGGCGGCCAGTTTACCCGGATTGAATTATTGTTTGACGGGCTCGGCGCGGATATCCGCCAGCTAAACGGCTCAAGTACTCAGCTACTATTTAAAATAGGCTTAACTAATAGCTTCAATGGTTCGGGCGCGGTGCGCTTGTTTGCCGGGGCTCAAGATTTATGGTGCACCAATGGATGCACGGCCGGGGAATATACCCGCAAGGCCGCCCGCCATACGTCGGGATTCACTCCGGAAATATTCGCCGGGTTTATCGAACAACAATGCGCGGAATATGTAACCCGGGTTAGAACGTGGCAACAATGGGCCAGCAAACAAATCACGCCAGCCGAGGCCGAGGCGGTTTTAAATGCAAACAATATGGCCGGGCGCAAAGTTAAAAAAATGATGGATCAATTCGAGCGTGAAGCCGACGCCCGAGGCCGTTCGGTTTGGGCCCTTTACTCGGCCTTAACTAACTACGCCAGCCATAACAGCGAATTATTCGGGGTGCGTAATTCCGGCAACGTCGATAATACAGCGATAACATTGGACGCCCGCGAGCGTGAAGTTGCAAAGCTGATCGAGTCAGACGCGTTTTTATCGGTGGCCGCATAATGGGCCGCCTTGCTTATATCCTAACCGGGGCGGCGTTTATCGTCGGCCTCGGCATGGTGGGCCGCGCTGACTTCAACGACGAAATACGCGAGGCGGTTTTTTATTGCGATATGGTCGAGGCCGGGCACTGGCCCGATTATGAGCCCGGCACCGATTGCGACAAGGTACGCGCCAGCGCGGCCGAGTATCTCACCGACTAACCGGCCCCGATAAAGTAACCGAAACTAGCCCCGGCATTGTCCGGGGTTTTTTTTGCCTATCATTTACCCGGGCCAATATAAGGCCGATACAGCGACGCCAGCCCGAGGCCATAGGGTAGCACCACCCGGCAACCGTTCGGGGCTTAGGCGGTACTATAGGCGGATAACATGCACCCGGACGCCCCGCCCTCGGCCGTGGTGCGTTCGTCAATAGGGCGCGCCGGTCAATCGGGCCGGATATAGCCAGCGCCTAGCGTTACGTTATGAGCCCGGGCCGTGCAATCGCCAGCAATGCCGGGGCTTTACTCGGGCCAGTGGTCGCGGCCGTGGTCGAACCAGCGAGAACCTAGCAACGGCGGGGCCTAGCGGGGGGGCGACTGCCACCGGGGGGGGTACCCGTTACCGTATACAACCCTGACCGAATTTGGAAAAATAGGTATTGTCAACAAGATCGAGACCCCTACGGACTCCATTTGTAAACATAGTAGGTTTTCGTGTCGATATTTGGGGGTTTTGTGTACACGTTCTGTCAACACGCAATAATATGCGCCTATTAGTGTTATAATTATGCATTTAATTGCGCCAAACTATTGACTTAACTAAGGTAATTTAATATTATTGGGTATGACTTTAGCAATTGTTGGAGTATTTTCCTTAAATGGACTAAATTATGAGCTTACCTAGCGATACTGCGACGCTCGAATTACCGTTACTAGTCGAAAACGACCTAGAAGTGGACAACGACGGACGTATGTTCGTAGTTAGTTACATATTCCCTGACGAGAGTGATGAATCTGTTGAGATACGAGTAGATTTTGAGCAGATCATCGATAATTTGATCGATTTCTACCGTGAAGACCAAGGTGCGGCCGGATATAACCAGCTTTACCTTATTGCACATGAACTTGACCGTCATTCTCACAATCTTCGTGATATTGCTGGCCTGATGGAAGGCAAGTTACACAACGAAGATCTATTTGATGAATTCTAAACCCCTATTTAACCCTAACCTCATGGATCCTCTGGATGCGACCCAAGTTGGCCGTATTGGAGAGCATTTAGTTGCCGCTGTAGTGGCCGGTTATGGCTACGAGGTACATCACACGGCCGGAAGTGGTTACGACTTGCTCGTAATGCTCCCGAATGATGCTGGCGTAATTCGCGTAGACGTTAAAACGAAAAAAGCCGCGACAGGTGCGCGGCTCTATAGTATTAGAAAGGGTAAGACCACCACATTCCGTGAATACGAAGCGGGTGACTGTGATATATTTGCGTTGGTCTGCTTAGAAGATATGTCCGTAACCTTTGAGAAGTGTGCAGACTACGATGGTAAGAACTCCATCTATCTTAATCGCCTAATTCACCGGGATACTTGTCCTCACACTGCATGGCAGGAATGTGTGAACTATGGGTAAGGGATCTAAGCAACGTCCTACCGACCATAAGAAGTATTCTTCTAACTACGATGCTATCTTTGGTAACAAACCTAAGAAAGAACCTAAGAAGACTCCCCCTACCGGTACTACTAAATAGTATATGTACCGCCCGGCGAACGCCTGAACATTTTAGCATGAATTTGCTCATCCGTCAATACTCCGCCCCTATTAATTACCTTAACTACGTTATTTCAGGTGTTGCAATTAAATCGTAGTAGTGTTATAACAAATACCAGACTCAACATGTCCTCCCCCAAAAATACAATCAACCTAATTTATGTAAGAGCCGCTATAGAAGCGGCAACAGGCGTCCGCCTAACTTTACCAAAGGTCAGACGCTACCTTCTAGAGGAAGGTCTTATTACCCCGGAACAAGCTCGATCAGAAGCTACTATATTCCGTGGCTACAGAGAATTTTACGAATACGATTATGCCGACAGCAAAGAAGAAAACGACCCGGCGAAAGAACTCGACTTCCAGCACGAAGACAGGAAAAAAAATCTGCGCTTCGGGGAAGGCTTGGGCTAAACGCACTTTCGACACTTATCCTAGTGCCTATGCAAATATGGCCGCTTCTAAGTATTGCAAGGATCCTAGCTACGCTAAGAAATCCAAAGCTAAGAAAAAGAAGTAATGGGCGAGTTAAAGAAGTGGGTAGATCAGAAGTGGGTGCGAATTGGTACTGATGGGAGTATCAAGGGCCCTTGCGGCACTAGCAAGAATAAAAAGAAGCCTGATCGATGCCTTCCAGAGAAAAAGGCGAAGAGTCTTACAAAAGCTCAACGAGCCGCTACCGCCCGTAAGAAGAAGGCTGGCGCGGCAAAAGGTAAGAAATCCGTATCTAATACTAAAGCGGCGAAAGTACGCTCAAAGAAAAAATCCAAGTAGGAGGAGAACTAAGTGAAATACGCAAATTGTGGGGCCTCTGTTAAATCCAGTGGCAAAGTCAAAAAAATGAACTCAGGTGGTTTCATGAAGATCGGAGACGGTCTCCAGAAACTCGACGTGAACAAAGATGCTGACAAAGTAAAAGCCAGCCGTGGAAAAGCCGTAAAGAAGAAGAAGCCTAAGATGGCTTATAGCTCTGGTGGCATGGCGCAAAAAAAGCGCGAAGATAAGCTCGAAAAAGAAGATAAGAAGGGCGAAAAGAAATACAAGCGTGGGGAATTGGTAGAAGCATCTTACGGTAAGTCTGTTCGCAAAAAGAAGAAGTAGCTATGGCTACTAAGCGCGTAGATAAATCCAAGATGGCTTGCAACAAGCCTAGACGTACCTCGGGCGGTAGTAAGAAGTTCGTGGTTAAAGCCTGTCAGGATGGCAAAGAAAAGGTCATTCGTTTTGGCGACCCGGACATGAAGATCCGTAAGTCTAACCCGAAAGCTCGTAAGTCTTTCCGTGCGCGTCATAAGTGTGAAACGGCGAAAGACAAGATGACGGCTAGGTACTGGTCTTGCAAGAAATGGTAGAGGTTAATGACTCTACGGCTATTACCATCCCTATCCGTAATTTAATAGCAATGATCATAGCAACGTCAGTTGCGACGATGGCGTATTTTTCCGTACAGGAAAGACTAAACGTATTAGAACACAGTCTAGATAAAAGCCAGATGGAGATATCGCAGAACAATGAGTTCCGTATCAAATGGCCTAGAGGTGAGCTTGGTAGCTTACCGGCTGACGCTAGACAGGATATGTTAATTGAGGGCGTAGAGCGGGACGTAGAAGATCTCCGCCAAATACAAGATCAAGTACAAGCCCTTACTATTCGTTTAGGAACAATTGAAGCACTTCGTACTGCCGAAGGCATACCACAACAGGCACAAAATGACTGACAAAAAAGAATTAACTAAAATGCAAGAAGCCTTCCTAGAAGCTCTCTGTGGTGATGCGCGTGGTAACATTCGTGAAGCTATGACTTCGGCTGGCTACTCGCATAATACTCGTATCAATGAGGTCGTTGGCCCATTGCGTGACGAGATAGTAGACCGTGCTAGTATGGTTTTGGCGATGAATGCGCCGAAGGCTACTTTTAGCATGGTGGACGTATTAAATGACCCGGGTGCTATGGGGGCAAGAAATGCGGTGGCGGCGGCTACTCAGATTCTTGATAGAACCGGTCTAGTAAAGAAAGAACAGATAGAGATTAAAGGGCCAGAAGGGGGCGTATTTATTTTACCACCGAAACAGGTGTCCCCAACCGATGACGAAGACGAATAATTGGCCTGATAAGAAACGACCTAATAAAACATCTAAGATACCCTACGGGTACCAAGTAAGCGAAGATGATGTTTTACTAGCCGTTCCAGATTGGAATCTAATTGGCTTTATTGAAAAGGCGATGGATTTCCTTGATGATGGCAACTCCTACCGTGAGGCCGCTAGGTGGCTGAGTGAGAACTCAGGGCACGAAGTATCTCACCAAGGTTTAGCCAATATATGGAAACGGAATAGGGGCGATAAGAACCCTCGTGTTAAACAGCTTGCCCAGCGCAAGCGCAAAAACGCACCAAAGACTAAAGAAGAGCGGGAGTTACGCGATCTTAAAAAGCGTGAAGCGGCGACTAAACGAAGTCTTACCGTTACTAAGAAAAAGATTGATGCGATAAGTGGACAGGAAGAAGCCACCCCAGTCGCACCCACAACACAGCAGTTTAGCGATACACTCGACTTTACTGCCAAGCCAAAAGAACAAAAGGTTATCTTCTCACCCAACCCGGGGCCGCAAACAGAATTTCTCGCGGCATCGGAAAGAGAAGTTTTATACGGCGGAGCGGCCGGTGGAGGTAAAAGTATAGGACTGCTTGCAGATCCGATGCGGTACTTCTCAAACGCTAACTTCAACGGACTGATCCTTAGACGTACAAATGACGAACTAAGGGAACTAATATGGAAGTCCCAAGAAATGTACGTCGCGGCATTCCCCGGCGCAAAGTGGCAGGAAAAAAAGTCACAGTGGGTATTCCCTAGCGGAGCTAGATTATGGATGACCTACCTAGAGAGAGAAGATGATGTATTACGTTACCAAGGCCAAGCGTTCAGTTACATTGGCTTTGACGAGCTTACGCAACATTCTACGCCGTTTGCATGGAATTATATGCGATCACGTCTTAGAACCACTGACCCCAGCTTACCGATATTTATGCGAGCTACTACGAACCCGGGTGGCCCCGGCCATTCGTGGGTTAAGCAGATGTTTGTGGATCCGAGCCCGGCTGGCGTTTCGTTCTCTGCGAAAGACTTGGAGACGGGCGAGACACTAACCTACCCGGAAGGTCACGACAAAGCAGGACAAGCTCTTTTTGATAGACGATTCATACCGGCCACTCTTAAAGATAACCCGTACTTGCATTCGGAAGGTTCCTACGAGGCTAACCTTCTATCGCTACCTGAGATGCAAAGAAGGCAACTTCTGGAAGGCGATTGGGCCGTCGCAGACGGCGCGGCATTTTCGGAGTTTAGGCCAAATACGCACATAGTAGATCCGTTTGAAATACCACACGAGTGGCGTAGATTTAGATCTTGTGATTATGGCTACTCCTCCTACTCAGCCGTACACTGGTTCGCTATAGACCCAGCATACGAAACTCTCATAGTTTACCGAGAGTTATACGTTAGTAAGCACACTGGTAAAGATTTAGCTAAAGCTGTACTAGAGCTTGAAGTAGGTGAACAAATAAGTTATGGTATACTAGATTCTTCATGCTGGCATAATAGAGGGCAGATTGGCCCGTCCATAGCAGAAGAAATGATTTCGATGGGATGCCGATGGCGACCATCAGACAGAAGTGCGGGAGCCCGAGTAGCGGGTAAGAACCGACTTCATGAACTACTCAAATATGACGAAGAAGCAGAAACCCCCGGCATCGTATTTTTTAATAACTGCCGCCAGATTATTGCAGATCTTCCCGTCATTCCCAGCGACCCCAAGGGTGGGGACGATATTGACGTGAGATACCGCAGTGACCACACCTATGACTCCGTGCGTTATGGCGTCATGTCTCGGCCACGAGCCGCATCCCCGTTTGATGATTGGGGTCAAAAAAATACTCAGACTTGGAGACCCGCGAGTCGTAAATTTGGATACTAAATAAATGGCAATTGTAGACCGACCAGAAGATATAAATTTAGAAGAAGCCGCAATCGGATTGGAAGATGGTACTCCCGAGGACAATGCGTCTCTGGGCGGATTAATTGGATGGATCGAAGGAAGGTACAACCGATCAAACGATGCGAGGCAGTCGGATGAAACAAGATGGCTTACTTCTTATAGGAATTACCGTGGCCTATATGGCCCAGACGTTCAGTTCACGGAGCAGGAAAAGAGTCAGGCGTTTATCAAGATCACTAAGACCAAAGTTCTTGCGGCCTATGCTCAAATTGTCGATGTACTTTTTGCAGGGAGTAAGTTTCCTATTGGCATTGAGCCTAGTTACAAGCCTCTGGGCGTTAGTGGCCCTATGCACTTTGATCCAAAGGAAGTTACTGAGGATAAATTAAACGAGCTTACTGGGGGTAGCGGATCTAAGAACCCCACTATTGCACGACCAGAATTATTAAAACGCTCCGGGCCATACCAAGACCAACTTGGCCGCGTAGAAGATAAATTACGAGAAGGCCCCGGCAAAACACCTACGGCTCTAACCTTTGAGCCAGCAAAAGAAGCCTCTAGAAAAATGGAAAAGACTATCCATGATCAGCTAGAGGAATCCGAAGCAAACAAACATTTACGTTCCGTTGCTTTTGAGATGTCACTGTTTGGTACAGGCATTTTAAAAGGCCCATTCGCGTTACAGAAAGAGTATCCGAATTGGAATGACGAGGGCGTTTATGACCCAGTTTTTAGGACTATTCCTAAAGTCGAAGCTGTGAGTATTTGGAATTTTTACCCAGACCCAGACGCACGGAATATGACAGAAGCGGAGTACATCATTGAACGTCACCGCTTAAATCGCTCTCAACTGAGAGCCCTTAAAAAACGTCCTTTCTTTAGGCAAGAGGCAATTGATGAGGCGATTGATTTCGGCCCGAATTACACTCCCCACTATTGGGAGGACTCCTTAGAAGATAGTGATATGTCTTCGTCTATTGAACGCTATGAAGTACTTGAGTACTGGGGTGTTGTAGACGCTGAGATAGCCGAAGAGGCTGAACTAGATTTACCAGATGAAGTGGCAGACCAAGACGAAGTGCAGATTAACGCATGGGTTTGTAACGGCCAAGTCATCCGTCTAGTAATTAATCCATTTACTCCAACCCGTATTCCTTACCACGCAGTACCCTACGAGCTTAATCCATATAGCTTCTTTGGTATTGGTCTGGCAGAGAACATGGAAGATACACAAGAGATCATGAATGGTTTCATGCGTCTTGCTGTAGATAACGCCGCTTTGTCATCTAACCTCTTAATTGAGATTGATGAAACAAACCTAGTGCCGGGACAAGACATGTCAGTTTATCCGGGCAAGGTGTTTAGGCGTCAGGCTGGTGCGCCGGGACAAGCCATCTTTGGTACGAAGTTCCCGAACGTAACCGGTGAATGTATACAAGTTTTTGATAAGGCACGACAGTTGGCGGATGAAGCTACTGGTATGCCTTCCTTTGCTCACGGTAGTACAGGCGTTATGGGTGTTGGTAGAACAGCATCTGGTATGTCTATGCTTATGGGCGCGGCGGCACAGAATATTAAGGCCGTTGTACGCAATGTTGATGACTACTTATTGGCTCCTCTCGGCCGATCTCTGTTTAGTTTTAACATGCAGTTTAATTTCGATAAATCTATTAGAGGGGATCTCGATGTCGTAGCCAAAGGCACAGAAAGCCTAATGCGAAACGAGGTACGTTCCCAGCGTCTGTTGCAGTTTATGCAGATGACAGGAAACCCCAGCATGGCTCCATTTGTTAAGTATGATTACATACTACGAGAGCTTGCCGCGAGTATGGATCTAGATGAGGACAAGGTTCTTAACGACCCAAGAGAAGCGGCGATCCAAGCTGAGATGATGGCGGCGGTAGCGGCATTGATGCCACAGCAACCACCTCAAGAACAGCAACAAGGGGCACCCAGCCCCGAAGACCCAACCGGTAATGGTGGCGGGAACATAGCACCCGGCAATGCACCAGAGCCCGGCGCTCCCGGATTTACGGGAGAAGGTGGAGGAGCAAATGGTGGAACACCCCCCCCAGCACCACCTGAAGGTCAGCCTCAGTAATGGAAAAAGTTTTAGCGAAGAAAATATTACCTTTAGTCAATGACGTAGAGAAGTACCCACTATTACAAGACTATGTAGATAATCGTATCGAGACGATGCGTAATTTTTTAGAGAATACAAAAGAACACGAAAAGATACTGGAAGTACAGGGCGCAATTGCAGAGTTGCGAAGGTTCCAGACACTGCGTGATCAAGCTCTGGAGGGAGCCAAATAATGCATAATTACGAAGAAGATATGATGATGGGCGGATGCGGAGATCCAATGTGCCCCGAGTGTGGCGGTATGATGGTAGGCATGGATGATGTGTCAGGAAACCCAATTCCTCCGGGGTCTAACGAGATGAATGTCCGTGATGATATTCCAGCAGTTTTAAGCGACGGTGAGTACGTCGTTCCAGCGGACGTTGTTCGCTATCATGGTTTAAAGACTTTTATGTCGCTACGCGACGAAGCTAAATTTGGCCTAATGGCTATGTACGCCGAGGGTCAGATCCAAGAAATCGAAGAAGAAGAACAAGAGATGATAACTTGTCCTGAGTGTGATGGCGAAGGCTGTGAACACTGTGATGGTAGAGGGTATCACTACGCAGATGAAGACTATGAGTGTTGTGGTGAAGAAGACTGCGACTGCGAGTATGAAGATTACGAAACTGAAGAAGAGTACGAGACCGAAGAAGGTAATGTAATCGAAGAAGCAAAATCAGAAATAGAAGAAGAAACAATGGAAGTCGAAGAGGAAGAAGACTCTTCAGACGGCAAAAATACTTATCGTCCCAGCGTAAAGATCGCTGTGATGAAAAGGTAATTTGCGGTACGGGCTACCCGCATAAACCACTAGCTTCGGCTAGTCTACTTTAACGGCCCCCAACGGAGACTATATGGCTAAGTACAGAAATGCCTATCGGGATGAAACCGATCAGGCGACAGAAGAGGTGCAAGCGGCACCTACAACAAACGCAACACCCCCACCACCCCCAGCAAATGCTGACGAGGAAAGTTTTAAGAAACGCTACGGTGACCTTCGCCGTCATATGCAACAGCAGATGGCGCAACGTGATCAAGAGATTAGTCAGATGCAAGCGCAACTTAACGATGCGACACGCGGACAGATTAAATTCCCTAAGTCCGAAGAAGAAGTCGAAGCGTGGTCTAACAAGTACCCAGATGTTGCTAAGATCATTGACACCATCGCCCAGAAGCGAATTAAAGAAGTCTATGACGAAGCAAAGGTAGAAATCCAAGATATCAAGAAGCAACAAGATAGCGTCAAAGCTGAGAAAGCTATGATGGAACTAAACAAGTTGCACCCGGATTTCGCTAAGATACGGGGTCAGAAACAATTTCACGATTGGGTAGCTGAACAACCTAAGTATATTCAGGATTCCCTCTATCGTAACAACCAAGATGCCAAGGCGGCGGCTAGAGCAATTGATCTCTACAAGTCCGACAAAGGTATTCGAAGAGTAAGAACTAAGAACTCCAGTGCCGCCGCTCAGGCCATTGGAAGAAGTGGAGTAGCCGCACCAACTAGCGGTAAGTCCATGTTCACAGAAAGTCAGGTACAGAACATGAGTTCGGCTGAGTACGAAAAGAACGAAGCTAAAATCATGGAATCAATCAGTAAAGGGCTGTTTGAATATGATGTAACTGGTGGAGCGCGTTAAACCACTTGCTAATACCTTAGTTAGTGTGGTATAACAACCTTAACAAACGGAGCCGAAAACTATGTATTTCTGAAGTCTAACTTTAGTTATACATACTTTCCTACCTCATCCTTCCCTTAAATTTCAGAAGAACACTCTAAAGTTACCTAAGTATCTTTGGCCCTTCACTCGAAGATACCCAAAAGAACTTAGCCCTTAATGAAGTATTCCCTTCTGTTTCGTTCAGGCACTAGTGGCTTCGCCACAAAATTTTAGTGCTGATTTAACTTAACATCTATAGGAGATGCATTATGGCTTTTCAAAAGGCTTCGGGCTATACCAACCTACCTAATGGAAATTTTAGTCCTGTAATTTATTCACAAAAGGTTCAAAAATCTTTTAGGAATACATCAGTGGTGGAGGACATCACAAACACCGATTATATGGGTGAAATCGCTTCTTACGGCGATAGCGTCAAGATAATCAAAGAACCAGAAATCACAGTTTCTGATTATGCCCGTGGCACAGCAGTTGCGGCGCAGGATCTTAGCGATGCTGATTTCTCACTGATCATCGATCAGGCGAACTACTACATGTTCAAGATCGACGATATCGAAGCCGCACACAGCCATGTTAATTTCATGGACTTAGCGACTGACCGCGCCGCATTCAAACTACGCGACACTTATGACCAAGAAGTATTAGGTTACTTATCTGGTTTTGAGAAGAGTGGTGGTAACTGGATTGCTCGTACAGCCGCTAACGGTACTAAGGCTGATTCAGCCGCTGGTGCTGATGAACTGTTGCTTGCTAACAAGTTAGACATCACTGATTTCGGTGGTTCTGACCTTGGTGGTTCAGCAGATGCGGATACTCACGCTTTAACTTCAATCCCTCTAGCCGCAGGTGGCGGTGCTGGTGGTATCACTAGCCCTCTAGCAGTTCTTAACAGAATGGCTCGTAAAATGGATGAAGCTAACGTGGACTCAGCAGATCGTTGGTTCGTTGCAGACCCAGTGTTCTATGAGTTGCTAATGGACGAAGACTCTAAGTTCATCAACTCTGACTTTGGCGGTGGCGAAGAGCTTCGCAATGGTCGTGTTGGTAACGGTCTTATCCGTGGCTTTAAAGTGTACAAGTCTAACAACTTGCCATACTTCGGAACAGGCGCAGGAACTTCTGCATCAGTCGGTTCAGAAGAGAACTTTGGTGTAGTTGTAGCTGGACACCAGTCTTGCGTAGCTACTGCACAGCAGTTGGCTAAGACTGAAAGCTACCGTGATACAGGTTCATTCGCGGATATCGTTCGTGGTATGCAGTTGTATGGTCGTAAGATCCTTCGTCCTGAAGGTCTAATGACTGCTCATTACAACTTAGCGTAACTGAGTAAGGGGTAGCCTTCTTAGGAGGGTTGCCCCTTTTTTATATAAATTTAGAGTAATTTGACCAATGCCATCTACTTATCTTGACCTCACTAACAAACTGCTTCGTAAGATTAACGAAGTAGAAATATCTGAGGCAGACTTCTCCAACACGCGAGGTGTGCAAACCCTTGCTAAGGATGCTATTGCAGATGCTATTGGTCAGATTAACCAAGCTGAATACGAGTGGCCCTTTAACGCCGCTCAACACACACAAGTTTTATTAGTAGGTCAGGAAGAGTATTCTTGGCCCGAGTATTTTAAAGTTGTTGATTGGAATAGTTTTCAGATCCAGAAGAATGAATCCCTAGGTGTCGAACACAAGATGCTAGAGTTTATGGATCGTGATGTTTATTACAAAAAGTACAAGAGTGATGATGATAACGCGGGTGTTATCGGAGTGCGTTGCCCGGAGTTTGTGGCACCCTCTCACGGTAATGGGTACATTGTAAGCCCCTCCCCAGACAAGCAATATAACGTCCAGTTTAAGTACTACATGAATAACGTAGGCTTAACTAATTTCTCTGATCAAACTCGAATTCCAAATTCATATGATAACGTGATTATCGATGGTGCTTTGTACTACATGTACATGTTCCGGGATAACCCAGAAGCCGCTGGCGTATCTATACAGGTTTTCCAGCAAGGCATTAAAAACATGCAGGGTATTTTCATTAACAAATACGAGCGAGTTTACGACACACGGGTTTCTAGAAATTCTAAAATGAGCCCTGAATACATAGGTCTCTAAAATGGCAGATCGCGTACAGTCCTATAAAGTCATTTGTGGCGGTGGTCTTAATAGTAACGAAAATCATCTTGATTTGAGTGAAAACAGCCCCGGTGCCGCAACAAGATTGGTTAACTACGAAGTTAGTCTATTTGGTGGGTATCGTAGGATAGAAGGTTTTACCCCTTATAATCCAAACGCTAATCATCAAGAAGTAGATCCAGTAAATACCGAAGGTAAGATTCTATCCGTATCTATCCATAAAGATGATAACTTAGATACTGATGTTGTTATCGTATCTAGGAAGGTTAAGAAGTTTACCTACACAGCGACAGAAGGACAAACTGTTTTCTCTGGCGCAGACTCAAACTCTAGAACACTGGCTAATAACAACACGTCTAATACGATTGTTAAGCAGACAAGAAACGGTACAACTACCACACTTTCTGGATACAGCCACGATGCTACTAGCGTAACGCTTTCATCGGGTGCTACAGTTGGGGACATAATCGAGGTAGATACTAACGAATATAAGTTCTACCGATATGTACCTTACGCGGCGTGGTCGGCATACAACACTGGAATAGTTCACAAGTTCAAAGATGGTGTTCGACAGGTTAAGAAACTACGCCACATTAGCTTTAACTTTGGCGATGGTAACAAGATTTGTTTTGTAGATGGTGTTAATAACGCTGTCGTTTTTGACGGGATTAACTGGAAAGCCATTAGCCCTAATAACTCAGGGGGTGCATCAAGTCCCGGCGGATCAAGCGCCTTAGCACGACCTGAACTAGTAGACGCTTTTGAGAACCATTTGTTCTTTGGTGGTGACAGAGTAGCTCAAGCAACAATTGCTTATTCGGCTCCCCTAGACCCATTGACGTTCACCGCCGCCGCTGGCGCTGGGCAGTTAGCAATCGGTTTTGACGTAGTACAGTTTAAGCCTTTCCGTGGTGACTTATTTGTTTTCGGTACCAACGGTATTAAGAAAGTTTCCCCCGACGTAACAGCCGGGTTTGTTCTAGACCAGATCACAACCAACGTAGGTTGTATTGCAAGAGATTCGGTGTTGGAGTTAGGGGGTGATCTTGTCTTTCTAGCACCTGATGGATTACGACCGGTAGCTGGTACAAGTAGAATTGGTGACGTTGAATTAGAGACTATCTCTAAACCAATACAGCAACTTCTTACCGCTCTACCGCAGGATTATGATCTAGAAACACTCAACGGAGTAGTCATCCGAAGTAAGTCTCAATTGAGATACTTTGTTGGAGATGACGATATATTCACTCAAGACAGCTTCGGTATCATCGGCGGTCTTAGGTCAGCAGACCAACGACTAGGATGGGAGTTTGGTGAATTAGTTGGTATCCGGGCGAGTTGTTGTGACTCCGCTTATGTAGGATCCAGCGAACTGATTTTACACGGAGACTATAACGGGAAAGTCTACCAGCAGGAAAAGACTAACCAGTTCGACGGCCAAGATATCCTAGCCGTGTACGCAACCCCGTTTTTTGATTACGGCGACACCGAGGTCAAAAAGACCATGCGTAAAGCCAATACATTTATTCGTGCTGAAGGCCCACTAACTCTGAACATGGCTGTGACTTACGATTGGGAAGACCCCAATACAGCAAAGCCTAGTTCCTATTCACAAGAATCGTCGGGCGCACCAGTACGATATAAAGGGAAAAATATTAATTATGGCGGTACAAATATTAACTATGGGGGCACAGAAAAGCCCATCATTACAACTAGCCTACAGGGCTCAGGGTACGCTACTCAGCTTACCTTCGTTACTTTGGGGAATTTTAACCCTTACAGCATCCAAGGTATTGTTTTTGAATTTAGCATCGCAGGGAGACGTTAATGGCTGGATATACTAGACAATCAGTCGCGGACATAATCAACGGTGCTAATATTACTGCACCGCCACTTAATGCAGAATTTAACCAGATTCTAGCCGCTTTTAATTCATCAACAGGACACTCACACGATGGCTCAACAGGGAACGCACCAAAGATACCGCTTACTACCTCCGTATCTGGTTATCTTCCTGTGGTTCACGGTGGTGTTGGCGGACGTAACAACACGACTGCCACGTCCGACCCAACAGCAACCAATGATAACACTGAGGGCTACGCTCCCGGCTCGTTGTGGATCAACGCCTCCACCGGCTATACACACCTATGTTTATACAACACGACGAACAATGCTAACTGGGTAACACTAGTTGCCGCTAGTTTCGGCACAGGTATCATTGCACCGAAAGTCACGAATACCGTAGACATCGGTACAGCCACATTACAGTTTAAAGATGTTTATGTAGATGGAGTCGGTTATATCGATGACATCAATGCAGAGACCATGTCCAGCACAGGTAATACAGATGTTGGCGGCGCTCTTGCTGTTACAGGTAATACCACTGTAGGTGGTACTCTAGGCGTAACAGGTCTAAGTACTCTAGCTTCACTGGGCGTAACTACTACTCTTACAGTAGGTGGTAGCGTAGGTATTACTGGCAACACAATCATGTCTGGTAACCTCACGGTTAACGGCAATACTACAATTGGTAATGCGGCCTCTGACACTGTAACAGTTACAGCAGACGTAGCATCTAACCTTATTCCTTCAGCAGACTCTACTTATGACCTCGGTGCTACCGGGTCTGAGTGGCGTAATCTGTATATCGATGGAACTGCGAAGATTGACGCTCTTGAAGCGGATACCGCAGATATCGATGGTGGTAGCGTAGACGGCACTACAGTTGGTGCGGGTACACCCGCGTCTGGTAGTTTTGCTGGGCTTACAGCTACAGGTACAGTTAACTTATCTGGTGCTACAGTATCTAATCTAGGTGCAGTAACTACGGCCGACATTAACGGCGGTACAGTAGATGGTGTTACTTTAGGTACCAACAGCGCAGTAACAGAAGCACAGATCGACAATATCAATATTAATGGTAATGCGATCACTAGTACTAATTCAAATGGAAACATCGACCTTACTCCAGCAGGATCAGGCGAAGTTAACATCAGCAAGGTAGACATAAACAGTGGTGCTATCGACGGTACTACTATAGGTAGTTCTTCAGCTTCTAGTGGTGCATTCACAACAGTTTCAACATCAGGCCAAGCAACGCTTGCTACAGTAGACATTAACGGCGGTGTAATCGACGGTACGGCTATAGGAAGCACGACTGAGGCTTCTGGTGCCTTCTCTACACTAACGTCCTCTGGCGGCATTACAGGCTCTTTATCGGGCAATGTAACTGGTAACGTCACAGGTAATGTTACAGGAAACGTAACAGGAGATCTTACTGGAGATGTAACGGGTGACGTTACAGGTAATATCACAGCTAGTTCTGGCCTATCTACGTTCAACAACGTGGTCGTTAACGGTACTGCAAACTTTACAAACACAGCACTTACTAATGTTGTTGATCCTACTAGTGCACAAGATGCGGCTACTAAGAATTACGTTGATACAAACGACGCACTAAAAGTTACTAAAGCTGGTGACGGTATGACAGGCAACCTGACTATGTCAGGCGGTGCAAAAGTCACTGGGTTACCAACACCAACAGCCGATTCAGACGCGGCTAGTAAAGGTTATGTAGATACTGAGGTAGCAAACCTTGTAGATTCAGCCCCCGGCGCACTCGACACATTAAACGAGCTTGCGGATGCGTTAGGCGACGATCCAAACTTCAGTGCAACAATTTCAGCCGAGATTGCGACTAAGCTACCGAAAGCCGGTGGCACTATGACGGGCGCAATCGCAATGAGTACGAATAAGCTCACGGGCGTGGGTAATCCTACAGCGGCGCAAGATGCGGCTACTAAGAGTTATGTAGATACTAATGATGCTCTTAAACTTAACCTAACTGGTGGCACCATGTCGGGTGCTATTGCTATGGGCTCTAACAAAGTTACTGGCGTAACAGATCCTACAGCTAACCAAGACGCTTCTACTAAAGCCTACACTGACGCCCAGCGCGATACTCGACTAGCTACCGCTGGCGGTACAATGACTGGTAATATCAGCATTGGAACTAACAAAATTACGACATCAGCAGATCCTGTTAACGCAGATGATCTAGCTAGAAAAAGCTATGTAGACACGATCCACGGATCCGCAGTAGCGGCCGCAACATCGGCCACCAATAGTGCGAACAGCGCAACAGCGAGTGCAAACTCCGCCTCAGCCGCTTCTACTAGCGAAACTAATGCCGCCAACAGTGCCGCTTCATCCGCCGCTTCTTACGATCTATTCGACGATAGATTCCTTGGAGCTAAGTCTAGCGCACCAACTACAGACAATGACGGGGGATCTCTCGTTGTAGGTACTTTGTATTTCGATACAACTGCACAGATCATGAAGGTCTACGGATCTTCTGGATGGCAATCAGCCGGTTCAGCAGTCAACGGTACATCTGAGCGTTACAAGTACACAGCTACAAACAACCAAACTACGTTCAGTGGTGCGGATGATAACAGTAATGCACTTGGCTACGATGCCGGGTTCCTCGACGTATTTTTGTCAGGTATTCGTCTCGTTAACGGTGTAGACTTCACTGCGACTTCAGGAACTAGCATTCAGTTAGCTTCTGGCGCGGCTACAGGTGATATATTAGAAGTTGTGTCTTACGGCACCTTTGTCCTGTCTAATCAGTCTCTGACTGACATGACTGACGTTAATACAGGTGGGGTAAGTACGAATGATGTTCTAGCTTATGATGGTACAAACTTTGTACCTACGTCTGATCCTATAATGACAAATCTTACTGTCAGAAATGATGCGTCTGGTGCTAATGAGCCAAAAATTGTTTTTGATAATGATCTTTTTGCGGGCGCTAATTACGGGAAAATACAAACCGGGAATGGTGGCTTACAGCTATTTATAGAAAGCCCAAGCACATCTACCTTCCAAAACAGACATCGAATTATGTTGAACGCGGGAGGGGCTGATGAGATCAATTTCGACTCGTCAACAGATAATGGATCCACATACACCAACTATTTTAAGATTGATGGCGGCAACATTATTTTCAACGAAACCGGCGCAGATAAAGACTTCCGCGTTGAGTCTAACAACAATAGTCACATGTTGTTTGTGGACGGAGGAAATGACACGGTTGTTGTAGGCTCCGGCAGTATTTCTACCCCTTCCAATTACGATTTCTTATCATATAATGCTTCGACAAATGGTCGATCTGCTTTTGTTCACGGTGCTGGAGACGGCGGAATTGTAGTTTCTGGTGCGGCAGGGGGTTCTGCGGCATCCGTAATCTTTGGTAATAACTGGGGAACTAACGGAGCTACTTTCAGCGAGGAGTGGCGTTTGTACATGAACGGTGCAGACGATACTTTGCAATTCAACCACAGTGAAAACGCCACAAAAGCGATGGTGCTTACACCGGCCAGCAAGGTAGGTATAAACGAGCCAAGCCCTGATTATCACCTCCATGTAAATTCTGGTACAACCAACGTCGTTGCTAAGTTTGAGTCTACCGATAGTACGTCTGTTATTCAGTTTGTAGATCCTAATGGTAACTCTGAATTTGGCACATCAGGTAGCACGGCGCGTATTTCGCCCAATGGAAGCTATGCAGTTTTAGAAGCATCTCAGTCTGCGGTTGTAATTAATAACGCGGCCCAAGATTGTGATTTCCGTGTGGAATCTAATAATAATACACACAAACTCTTTATAGATAGTGGCAATGACCGAGTTTATCTGGGGGGTGTTCCAAGTGGTACTGTTGCGAATCATGGTGTAATCGCTAGTGGCCCCGGGCATCTTGGCACCACTTTAGGAGATACCAAAAGAGTTTTCGCGATTCATGGGGAATCACAAAACCAAGATTACCTCACTTACAGACTTCGTAGAATTACCGATGGTCAGACAGGCTGGAACCACTCCGTCTGGGATATTACTCGTGAGATTGATAACACCTCCGACATATATAGGTATTGTACCTTTGGAATTGGTGAATTTGCAGTTAACGACCAATCCGGCAACTTGGATTTCCGTGTGGAATCCGATAGCAATACTCATATGCTGTTTGTTGATGCGTCAGCAAACACTGTACGATTTGGGTCATCGGCGGGGGGTACAAACTCTGTAAGTATTGATACTGGGCGCATCGTTCTTGATAAATCAAATGATTGGAATATAGAAAGTGGAGGTAGCTCGAACGGACTACACTTCCGTGTACGTCACAGTAATGCCGATGTGGGAAGTATACAATCTACCACCAGTGGCACAACCTATGCTACAACCTCAGACATCCGCCTGAAGAAAGACATCGAAACCATCACTGACGGCACCGACAAGCTGATGGCGATGAACCCTGTCACTCACGGCTGGAAAGCAGACCCAGAAGCAGACGCAGTTCACGGCTTCATAGCTCAAGAGATGATGGATATCGTTCCAGAAGCGGTATCAGGCGATCCTGATAGTGATGAAATGATGTCGATGGATTACGGGCGTATTACCCCGGTAATCGTAGCGGCTCTACAGGAAGCCAATAAAAAGATTATGGAATTAGAAAATAGAATTAACGAATTGGAGGGTAAATAATGTCTCTTTTTAGCAATAATTTAAGCCCAATAAGTTCAGGAATGATCAGGTCATCCACCTCAAGTGGCAGTGCGGCGGCGGCGGGAACCAACGTATTAAACCTTGAAACTGTTTCCGGCTTACCTACTTGTGGACTTTTGATGATTCGAGGTAACGAAAATAACGTAAACGCTACTATTAGAATTTATATGTTTAATACTGCGCTTTACGGGCCTACAGGGGTGCGTTATGGGCAATTAAAAATATTAGGTGAAAAGCAACATTCTAATAATTACGGTAATGTTTACGCCTACTTTTCAAATTATGCGGCTTCTTGGGCAACCGCAGATCAAACAACGTCAGGTACAGCTAGTAGCACGTTAGATGTCTATTTCCGAAACTTACAGGGTGCGGCTTGTACCTATGAGTATACTTTATGGAGGACTGGATAATGGCTTTTGTTTATTTTCATAAATCATCGGGCCAATTTCAGTTTGTGACGCCCACACAAGAAGATTTTCCGTGGAATGATGTATATGAAGTTGAAGGTGCAACCTCATCTGAAGTGTACGCTATGGAAAATGGTGTACCAGTAAAAGTCGGTGATATCGACACCTCAAACCCCCCACCTACTGAGGCAGAGATTTCTTTAAACAATTTGCGAAATTTAAGAAATGAAAAATTAGTTGAAACCGATTGGTGGGCAGTTGCTGATAGAACAATGACTCAAGAACAGACTGATTATCGTCAGGCTTTGAGAGACATTACAGACACATATTCTTCCCTCGAAGACGTTGTGTGGCCGGATAAACCGGAAATTTAAACTAAGGAGAAAATTATGTCGATTACAATCGATTGGAAAGTAAATGACGTTGAATCTGTAATCGCAGATGGTGGCGTCACAAATGTTAAATGGCAGTGTTCTGCTACAGATGGCGAACAAGCCTACGCAGTAAATGGTGGCGAAGCTATATTAGAGCCTGATGCAACATCATCAGAGTTCATTAGCTACGACGATCTTACTGAAAGCGTAGTAATCGGCTGGGTAAAAGACAGCTTAGGCGGAGAAGAAGTAGCCAGTATTGAAGAAGTGCTAACCGCAAAGGTAACAGCACAGATGAGTCCTACCTCTCAAACAGGTCTACCTTGGTCTGTTGATGTAGTTGAAAGCAACCCGGAGTAAACAATGAGTAAAGCCAGAGATATTGCAGATTTAGATTTCAATAGCCCCGATATTGATGGTGGTAATATCGATGGCGCAACCATTGGTGGAACGACAAGGGCTAATGGGGATTTCCTCGCTATAAGCGCAAGTAGCACTCTTACTGTAGCCAATACGAATGGGTACGGTACCATCGAAGTAGGCGGATCCTCTGGTGCATTTATTGATTTAAAAAGACCTTCTAGTGACGATTATGACCTGCGTATCGTTACAGATGTCGGGACAGGTGGTCGAATAAACGCCAATGGCGATATACAAATTAACGCCACAAATGAGGCTGTATTTAATGAAAATGGCGCAGACGTAGACTTCCGCGTAGAGTCTAACAACGAAGCTAATATGTTCGTGGTTAATGGCGGTACTGATCAAGTAATTATTACTAATAGTGTACAAGATACCGCCTCTCCTAATTATAAAGATTCTCTAGTGCTTCACAATTCTGTAGATGGTGGAAGCAGAATATTATTTAGTAATGGAGTAGCGCCAGAATTAGCTTCTATTCAAGCCGGTATTCAAGGAGTAGGGGCAGGAACAGATGACGGCACATTAATATTTAGAACAGCTGTGAATTCTACTGCTTCTGAAAAAATGAGAATGAAAAATAATGCAGTAGTCATTAACGAAGATAGCAACGACATAGACTTCCGTGTTGAATCAAACAACAGTGAATATATGATCTATATGGATGCCGCGCAAAACTCAGTAGGCATAAAGACTAACGCCACAGACGCCGCTTTAAACGTAAACTCACAAAGTAATGTAGTAGATGGCATTCGTGTTGTTGGATCAGGAGGCAACAACTTTATTCATCTGGTAGGAAATCAAGGTCAAACGTCATTTAAAATGTGGGAAAATGGCGTAAATGACCCTGCGTTTTTTCACATGTTTTATGCAGGAAATGTTCAACATACCTTTGAGACAGAAAACAACGGTATAGTTTTTAACGAACAGGGTAGGGCTAATGTAGATTTCCGTGTTGAGTCTGCCAACAACACTCATATGCTGTTTGTGGATGGGGGCATAAATCGAATTGGAATCGGAAATTCCTCACCAAAAGGCAGTATGCATCTTAAAGACGTTACTGATTTTAACGGATCAGATGTGTATTACGTTGCCCAAAACACCACAGCAAATCGTAATGCTGGCTTTAAGGTAATGGATGAAAGCGATAATTACACTTCATCTTTGACCTATGATAACGGCTCAAATGCTGGTGTTTTGACGCTTTCAGTACCTAGCGGAGGCAGTGGGCAAGTTACATATAGCACAGCTGAAATGAATATAATTTCAAACAATTCCAGCGCACCCATGAAGCTGTCAACGAGCTCTACTGAGCGATTTAGGTTATATGCTGGTAGTGGCGGTGCGGTTTTCAACGAATTGGGTAACGACTACGACTTCCGCGTTGAGTCTAACAACAATAATAATGCTTTGTTTGTAGATGCTGGTAATGACACAGTTACTTTTGATAATGAACAATTAATACATGCTGGTGTAGCTACTAAAAGAGGTACATATTCAATACCAGCATTTACTAATCGAAGAATACGAATAACTGTACCAAATTATGGAATGGCAAAAGTTAAAATTGCGGCGTTACGAACAAATGGGGGAAATAGTGTAGTTTATTGGGAAGGTTATCTAAACAATAATAATAATTCTGGATATAACCATTCACTAAATGTTAAAACCAGTGGAGGAACTATATCTTACAGTTTTACTAATAATTTTGATGGTACTTTTGATTGGGACTTTAACAGTACAGGTTCTGGAGGCTATGGTTCTTACGAAGTAGAATCAGTAGGTGGTTCAGTCCCTTCTGTGTCTATAACAACATATTAATAACAATTTAACAAACTGGGGATAATTCACCACGGCACATTTACTCCCGTGTAATGGCATAATCTTCTAAAAGATTGCTGAGACTAGTGTATTTACCTTGCTCAATACACCCATTCTGGTGTATAATACTGCTTAGATAGTTGTTTTATTTTAGTACTCTATCTATGCTAACCCTCCGGTAAATTCATGTCCTACACAGTCCGCCTTCCTAAAATGGAAGATTACGATCAGATCAACGATTTAGGTCGTTGGTTCCAAGAAAACAGTATATACGCTAACTGCGAGTGGTCACCTAAGAAGTGCCACGTCATGCTAGTTAATTGCGTAGAAAAGCAAAATCCTTTCTTTCTAAGAGTCGTTGAAAAAGACGATGAGATAGTAGGTTTCTTCCTTGGCAATATCACAGAATATTTCTTCTCAACAAAGAAGATAGCCAATGAATTAGTCGTGGTTTTTAAAGAAGACCACAGAGAACAAATAGCAAGACCAATAATCAAGATGTTACTAGATTTCGAGGGATGGGCGAAGAAACATGGAGCCCATGAAATATGTTTGGGAATAGTTTCTGGTATCGCGGGTTCAGGGTACGCAAAACTATTAACAAGATGCGGCTTAGAAGAAGTCGGTCAAATTTATAAAAAAGAGGTGTAATTATGTGTGGAGGCGGTGGATCAACAACCAATGTCACGGAAACAGGATTAGGTGATACTCAGTATGACAACCTAACGGCTGGGCAACAGACCATTCGAGATGATATTTCCTATTTGGGAGATGAGGCGGAAACACGGTATGACAGTACCACTACCCGTCTTGGAGAGATGGCTGACGCCACTGAAGGTCGTTTCGATGATGTAGACAACAGCCTAGAATTTATAGGGCGTACCACCGAGGGTGGGTTTGCCGACGTATTATCCGGGCAAGATGATCTCGCTACTAGCGTTGATACTCGTCTGACACAGACTGATGACAACATGGCTACCGGCTTTGAGAACCTTACCAATACAGTTGATACAGGTGTAGGCACAGTTACCGGCGCGATAGATACTCGTACTGGTGAGATCCAAGATAATATCAATACACAATTCGATAACACGAACACAAACATGGATACTGGGTTCAGCAAC
>Ga0181402_1000156_pt1 | contig 23995 bp, 20 predicted proteins | sample 25SPOviralmetaG_FD_130131 | JGI IMG/M metagenome (GOLD analysis project Ga0181402, IMG submission 130131) | Marine viral communities from the oligotrophic San Pedro Time Series (SPOT) site, San Pedro Channel, CA, USA - 25 SPOT_SRF_2011-08-17 | ecosystem: Environmental > Aquatic > Marine > Strait...
AAAGTAAGCCTTGCGCTTGTAATAATTGTAATTGTAAAGAGTAATGAGTTTACCAAGTTCAGGAGAAATAAAAGCAAGTCAAATGAATACCGTAGCAGGTAGATCAGCAACTGCTAACGCACCCTTGTCTGGTACAAGTTCTACTCCTCAAACTGGCTCGCTTGTAAAAATATATGCTACAGCTAATCCGCCAGTAAATCAAAGTGCGCCACATTCATTTAGTGAATTTTATGGAAGAAGCTTTGTGTCTTTAACAGCTTTTTTAGTTGGTAACCCATCAGTATTTGTTTCTGATATGTGTAATCAATTATCTTCTCAAGCAACCTATTATCATGATGGTAGCGGAACATTTCCTACTACTGGTGATATAGTTTACTTGAGCAACTCTACATCAAATCCAGTAAATGGAGGAACGGGAATACAGTGGCCATATTTTCCATCAGGCCCTAACCCACCAGACGGTTGGTTTAGAGTAACAGGAAGTACAGGAACAGTGCAATCAACAGGTAACTGCCCTTAATTTAAATTAATATCTTTGTAAAAACATTATAATGGCGATTAAATTTTTAAGTAGCGGGAATGTAACAGGAGGATTAACACTAAGCGGTGCTTTATCAGGAACATCCGCAACTTTTACAGGAGACATAACAGCTAGAGTAGGTAATTTTAAATCACCAGATGCTTCTGAAAGTATCTTAATGAATTTAGCTGCTAATAATGGTAATAATGCTGCAACTTTTAGAACAACAGCAAGTGGAAGTATATTTGAAATAAGGTCGCAAAATAGTGGAACAATAAAAATAGATTCTCCAACTACAACATTTACAGGCAATGTAATTATAGATGGTACAGCTACCATTGGTGGTAGTGACGTAATAACAAGGTCAGGGACAACTGCTCAAGGTAGGTTAGCTATATGGCAAAATGACAGTGCTATAAAAGGAGATAATAATTTGTTTTATGCTTCTCAATATTTAACTATTGGAGTAGGAACAACGGGTGGGTTTGCTGCGCTTAGAATTAATGCAGCTACAATAGGTGAAACATACTTAGATTTTACAGAGGGAGCAACATTCACTAAAAGAGCACAAATACAGGTAGACACTAATGACAATATGTATTTTAGAAACACATCTAATAATACATTGGCCCTTACGATTGATTCTTCACAAAACGCTCTTTTTAAAGCCAGCGTAGGTATTGGTACACCTCTAGCAGGCGAAACATATCCTAGACAGTTGTTAGATATAAGAGAAAGCTCAGGAACTGATTACCCTAAAATACTGGTTAAATATGATAATAATACAGGAAATACAACTGCTCCAACAGCTAGTTTGTTATTGTCACCTGGACAATTTAGTTCTGATGATACAGCACCTAGAATAGTTGGTTATAGAACAGCTGATTTTAGTTCAGCTGCCGCAAGAAGTGCAGGTTTAATACTTGGGGTTTCTCAAAACAACGCAGCAAAAGAAGCGGTTAGAATTACAGAAAGTGGACTAACTATTTTTAAATCATCATTTATAGCAGCTGGATCATACGGCGGTGAACTTAATATAGGTGGAAGTAGTGTTACAACTTTTGGTCTTCAAGCTAAATACAATCAAGGTGGCGCAACTCAAAGTACATTATATTCATCACCTGGTTACACAAGTAATGATCAATTATTTTTGTTAGGCGCAGGTGCTGGAAATACCGCTCAATTAGTATTAAAAGGAAACGGAAACGTAGGTATCGGAACGACTTCGCCTAATTTTAAACTTCATATAGAAAGTACTGGTGCTGATACTCTTTTACGACTTCAAAATACTACTACTAATAGATACCCTAATCTAAGATTCACAGCGGCTGGTGCAGAATATGACATAGGGGTAGGAGGTACTGGAACAGCAACAGGCTATGTACATAATTTTTACGTTTACGATATAACTAATTCTGCACCTCGTATTACTTTAACTCAAGCCGGCAACGTCGGGATCGGAACACAATCGCCTAATAATTTTACTAACCAAACGTCTTTAACAGTATCTGGTACGTCAATAGGTAGAGTAGATGTGCAAGTAACTGCTGGTGGAGGAGGTGGAATATATGGAAGCAGTTCACAGATGAAAATGTTTTCAAATTATGGAATGAATTTAGCATTTGAGTCAGGAACTGGTGGTGTTACAACATTTACTACAGGTGGTATAGAAAGAATGCGTATAACATCTGGGGGGGATATACAATCTAATGCTACTAGTGGTACTACTATTGGATATGGTTTTCAACTTAGTCCACAAAGTGGTTATTCGCAAATTTATATGGAAACTAACGCTACTCAAGGATTATTTATACAAAGGTTTTATAATCCAAATGGGAATGTAGGAAATATAATGCTTTCAGGTTCTGCAACTTTTTATTTAACATCTTCTGATTACAGATTAAAAGAAGGTTTACAAGACTTTGCAGGTTTAGATATGGTTTCTAAAATACCAGTTTATGATTTTAAATGGAAAACAGATGAAAGTAGAAGTTATGGAGTTATGGCACACGAACTTCAAGAAGTTTTACCTCAAGCAGTTGTAGGAGAAAAAGATGCGGAAGAAATGCAACAAGTTGATTATTCTAAAATCGTTCCTCTATTAGTTAAGTCAATACAAGAACTAAAAGCAGAAATAGAATTATTAAAAAAGAAATAAGTAACTTTGTAAAAAATTAAATTATGGCAATATTATATAAGTGGACAATCAATCAATTAAACGCTAAGATTGAATCAGATGGACAGGACAATGTTATTTATAACATTCATTACACTTACACAGGTATTGATGAGGATGAGCAACAATATCAAGCGTCAACTATTGGTGTTTACAGTGTAACTTATGTTCCTGGCACTCCATTTATTCCTTGGGCAGATGACCAAGCGTTTGAAAATGTAGTCATTGGATGGTTAGAAGATGGATTAGATACAGCTTCAATGAGAGACGGTATAGGTAAACAAATAGCTCTAGAAAAAAATCCAGTAGACGAGGATTTATATTTCACATGGAATAACCCAACGCCTCTTCCACCCGTAGAAGAATAATAATATTTTACTATCTTTACAACTTAAAATTAATCTTTAAAATAAATAAAAATGAGTCAAATTAAATTAAACGAAGAAGAACTAAAAAGAATTCAAGATTTAAACCAAGAGTTTACAAAAACTAAACTTGAAATTGCTGATAATGTTTTAAGACAACAAGCTTCATTAAAACAGCTTGATGACCTTAGAGCTGCCTTTGGTGTAGAAGAGAAAAAACTATCTGAAACCTACGGAAAAGACGCTATTATTGATTTAGCAACAGGAGTTGTTACCAAGAAAGAAGCGGAAGAAGTTGAGGCTGAAGAGGTAAAATAAATATAACATGGCTAGAATAAGTAACACAACGGCATATGCCAATATCAATCCTGTTTTAACAGACTACTTTGTATTGACAGACAAGGCTAACAACCTTGCTACTAAAACATGTACACTACAGTCTCTACAAACATTATTTGGTTTAAGCGATTCACAAGTTAGTGTTAGTGTTCCAGCAGCTTCATTACATTATTTACTTACTACCCCTATTGAATTAATTGCATCACCTGGTGCAGGTTATGTTTTACAGATAAAAGAAATGCTATGCTTTATGGATGCAGGGCCGACTCCTTTTGATTTTGCAAATGGAGCAGTTCCTAAATTAGGAACAGTAGATTTTAATACTATTCCACAAGCAACTCTAAACTCTGTAAGTGATACAGTATTCAATATTGGAACAAAAGATAATGTTACACTGCCAGCCAGCACACCGCTTACTTTAACATCAGTTGCTAATACAGCAACGACTAACGGAAACGGTACTTTATATTTTAATATAACATATCAGACACTTAAATTAGCGTCTACATTTTAATTAAATGGATATTAGAAAGATTTCAATAGGAGCAGACTATAAGTCTGGAGCCATGCATTACATAGTAGGGCAAGATGTTTTAGGTGGTTCCTATTTTATCCATTTAATTCAGCACGATCCTTTATCAAAATCTTATAAAATCTGGATAGAGAAAAACAAAGAAGTGGTTATATGGAAAGAGTTTAAAACAACTCTTCCTATCTCTCTTGAATATAATATAAACTTCTAATGCAGTCTCCATATTCTTTTATTGTACGTCCTTTGAAAGGTAAAAGGTATGACAATACAAAAGAAATAGGTGGCTTAGATTTTATAGTTAGCACATCAAAAGAAGACCATAAAGCATCTAATAGATTTGGTCAAGTTGTTTCAACACCATTATCTTACAAGGGTGATGTAAAAATTGGCGACATATTACTTGTGCATCATAATGTATTTAAATTTTACTACGATATGCAGGGAAGAGAAAAAAGTGGCAAAAGCTTTTTTATGGAAGATATGTTTTTGGTGGATGAAGATCAGTTTTTCTTATACTATCAAGATGATAATTGGATAGCTCATTCTAAATATTGTTTTATAAAACCTGTAGAAGCTAAAAAATCTTTTTTAGGAAAAACAGGAAAAGAAGAACCTTTGGTGGGTACAGTAAAGTACATTAACAAAGAGCTTATTAATTTAGGAGTAAAAGAAGGTGATGAAATATCATTCACACCAGACAGTGAATACGAGTTTATTATTAACAATGAAAAATTATATCGTATGTATACTGAAAATATTACAATGATTTTATAATGGACATAAAACAAATAAAGTCACAGATAATAAACGCAGGAGAAAAGGCGGTTATACAATTAATCAAAGTCGCCAAAGAAGATATAATTAAATATGATGCAGAAGATGAGTTAGCAGCTGATAGATTAAAAAATGCAGCAGCAACAAAAAAGCTAGCTATATTTGATGCATTTGAAATATTAAAAAGAATTGAAGAAGAAAAACAAATACTCGAAGGAACAGACATAGTTAAAAACAATACCCCTAAAGGATTTGCAGAATCAAGATCAAAATAAATTATTTTTTCCACTATATAATGTAGTGCCTAAAAATGTATTGTCAACAAAAAACAAAGCTAAGAGTTGGCAGTATGGTTATAACGAAAAGTATGATATTGTTGTTATATCTCGTTCAGGTCAAATTCAAGATATTATAAATATCAGTGGTTTAAACATAGCCCTTCCAAAACCACCAAGCAAAATACACCAGCGTTCTAAAAACACTGAAGAACAATACTGGGCACCTCACGAACTTCCAAAAGAATTAAAAAGAATACAATCAATATTTCATTGGCATGATGCGCCACCTCAATTCAAAAACACCTGGGTAGATTACATTGAAAGCGAGTTTGATAAAAGAGAAGAAGGTTTTTGGTTTATGAATAACGGTATTCCTACATACATTACAGGAACACATTATATGTATTTACAATGGACTAAGATTGATGTTGGCCATCCTGATTTTAGAGAAGCTAACCGTTTGTTCTACATATTTTGGGAGGCCTGTAAAGCAGATAAAAGAAGTTTCGGAATGTGTTATCTGAAAATAAGACGTTCAGGTTTTTCATTTATGAGCTCGTGCGAGGGCGTGAACACAGCTACTATAACAAAAGATTCTAGAATAGGCATACTGTCTAAAACTGGTGCGGATGCAAAAAAAATGTTTACTGATAAAATAGTTCCTATATCCAACAATTATCCTTTCTTTTTTAAACCTATTCAAGATGGTATGGATAAACCTAAAACAGAATTAGCTTATCGTGTTCCAGCATCTAAAATTACTAAAAAAAACATGTATGTATTAGATGAGCAAGAGCTTGAAGGATTAGATACAACTATTGACTGGAAGAATACATCTGACAACAGTTATGATGGTGAAAAACTACAATTGTTAGTTCATGATGAAAGTGGTAAGTGGGAGCGTCCTGAAAACATACTTAATAACTGGAGGGTAACTAAAACATGTTTACGTTTAGGAAGTAAAATTATTGGTAAATGTATGATGGGCTCAACATCAAACGCACTGGATAAGGGTGGTAAAAATTTTAAAGATTTATTTGAGTCATCTAATTGTAAAAACAGAAACTCTAATGGACAAACAAAAAGTGGGCTATATAATTTGTTTATTCCAATGGAATGGAATATGGAAGGGTTTATAGATATTTATGGTATGCCTGTTTTTAATAATCCTATAAAAAAAATAGTTGGCATAGATAAAGAAACAATTACACAAGGCGCTTTAAACTATTGGCAAAATGAAGTAGACTCGTTAGCTTCTGATCCAGATGCTTTGAATGAATTTTACAGACAATTTCCAAGAACAGAGTCACATGCTTTTAGAGATGAAAGTAAACAATCGTTATTTAATTTAACAAAAATATATCAACAGATTGATTATAATGATTCATTAAATATTTATCATCATGTTACTCAAGGATCGTTTCACTGGAAGGATGGCATTAAAGATAGTAAGGTTATTTGGACTCCAAATAAAAGAGGAAGATTTTTTGTAACTTACATACCTAAAGCTACGCTTCAAAATAATGTTATAACTAAGAATGGTAAAAAATATCCTGGGAACGAACATATAGGTTCTTTCGGATGTGATTCTTATGATATATCTGGTGTTGTTGTTGGTAAAGGCTCTAACGGAGCTTTGCACGGAATGACAAAGTTTAGCATGGATGATGCACCTAGCAATCATATATTTTTAGAATATATAGCTAGACCTCAAACTGCTGAAATATTTTTTGAGGAAGTTTTAATGGCGTGTATATTTTACGGCATGCCTATTTTGTGTGAGAACAACAAACCTCGTTTATTGTATCATTTTAAAAATAGAGGATATCGAGGATATAGTTTAAACCGACCAGACAAGTCTTATAATAAGTTGTCTAAAACAGAAAGAGAATTAGGGGGTATCCCTAACACTTCTGAAGATGTGAAACAATCACACGCCTCAGCTATTGAGTCGTATATTGAAAAACATATAGGTTTAGATTTAGAAGGTAGCTATAGAGATAAAGACGATATGGGTAGTATGTATTTTCAAAGAACGCTAGAAGATTGGGCTAAGTTTGATATTTCAAACCGAACTAAATTTGATGCGGCTATAAGTTCAGGATTAGCAATTATGGCTAATCAAAAGCACCTATACACACCTGTACAAAAACAATCAAAAATAAGCATTAACTTTGCAAGATATAATAACAAAAACTCAGTAAGCCAATTACTTAATAGATGAAAAAAGTAGACATAAATATTCAGGCTGCTGCATTCCCAGATCAATTTGTTTCTGATGCTACTAAAGACACTATGGAGTATGGTTTACAAATTGGTCAAGCGATACAATACGAATGGTTTAGAAGAGATAATGGCTCTTGTAGATTTTATGATCAGTGGGGTGAATTTATGCGTTTAAGATTATACGCTAGAGGAGAGCAGTCAATAGCCAAGTACAAAAACGAATTAGCAATAGATGGTGATTTAAGCTATCTAAATTTAGATTGGACACCCGTTCCTATTATACCAAAGTTTGTAGACATCGTAGTTAATGGAATGTCTGACAGACTTTTTAAAGTTAAGGCTCATGCTGAAGATGCTATGTCTGCTGAAAAAAGAAATGAATTTCAAAAAGCAATTGAAGGAGAAGTTCTTGCTAAACCGTTGTTTGAGCAAATTGAAACAGATTTTGGTATAGATGTATTTGAAACTAATCAAGAAGATTTACCAGAAAATGACGAGGAAATGGAGTTGTTTATGCAAATGAAATATAAGCCAGCCATTGAAATAGCAGAAGAAGAAGCTATAAATGTTCTTTTTGAAGAAAATCACTATAATGACACTAGAAGTAGAGTTGATTATGATCTAACTACTATTGGTTTAGGAATTACTAAGCATGAGTTTTTACCAGGACAAGGTGTAAAAATTGATTATGTTGACCCCGCAAATGTTGTTTATAGTTATACAGAAGATCCTTACTTTAAAGATTGTTTTTATTGGGGTGAAATTAAAACTGTTCCAATGACAGAATTGATTAAAATAGATCCTAGCTTAACTAATGAAGATTTAGAAGAAATAGCTCAATCTAGTCAATCATGGTATAATTATTTTAATACCGCTCAGTTTTATGAAAACAGTATGTTTTATAGAGACACTGCTACTTTAATGTATTTTAATTATAAAACAACTCATTCATTTGTCTATAAAAGAAAAAAATTAGCAGACGGTACATACAAAACAGTAGAAAAAGACGATCAGTTTAATCCTCCTCAAGAAATGATGGAAGAAGGGAACTTTGAAAAAGTTACTAAAAGAATAGATGTTTGGTATACGGGTGTTATGGTTATGGGGACTAATATATTGTTGGAATGGAAATTAGCAGAAAACATGGTAAGGCCAAAATCGGCAAATCAATTTGCGATGCCTAATTATGTAGCATGTGCACCTAGAATGTACAAAGGCCAATTAGAGTCTTTAGTTAGAAGAATGGTTCCTTTTGCGGATTTAATTCAAATGACACATTTAAAAATACAACAAGTTGTTTCAAGAGTTGTGCCAGACGGTGTGTTTATTGATGCTGATGGTCTAAATGAAGTAGATTTAGGAACAGGTAATGCTTACAATCCTGAAGATGCATTACGTTTATATTTTCAAACAGGTAGTGTAGTCGGCCGAAGTTTTACTCAAGATGGTGAATTTAATAACGCTAGAGTTCCTATCACGCAACTTACTTCAAATAGCGGAGCAAGTAAAATGCAAATGTTGATTGCAAATTACAATCATTATTTAGACATGATTCGAGCAGTCACAGGTTTAAATGAAGCTAGAGATGGTTCTACACCAGATCCAAATTCACTTGTAGGTGTGCAAAAACTTGCCGCTTTAAATTCAAACACTGCTACTCGACACATTCTTCAAGGTAGTTTGTATATAACTAGAACAATTGCAGAATGTTTATCAATTAGAACAGCCGATATTTTAGAATATGCTGATTTCAAAGATGAATTTATTATGCAGATTGGAAAATATAATACTAGAATTTTAGAAGAAATAAAAGATTTATATCTATATGACTTTGGTATATTTATAGAAATGTCACCAGACGAAGAAGAAAAAGCTATGTTGGAACAAAATATTCAAATGGCTTTATCCAAACAAGATATTAATTTAGAAGATGCAATAGATATTAGAGAAATTAATAATCTTAAAATGGCTAATCAATTGCTTAAATTAAAAAGAAAACAAAAGCAAGAAATGGAGCAAGAGCAAAAGATGCAAGAACAACAAATGCAAGCTCAAATGCAAATGCAAGCGCAACAAGCTCAAGCGCAATTAGAGTCTCAAAAAATACAAATGGAATCGCAAGCTAAAATTCAATACAGACAAGCAGATGTAGCTTTTGAAATTGAAAAACTTAAAAATGAAGCTGAATTAAAAAGACAATTAATGCAAACTGAGTTTGAGTTCCAAATGCAAATAAAAGGAATGGAACAATCAAATTTAAGTCAAAGAGAGCAGAATAGAGAAAAGGCAAAGGATGATAGAGTTAGTTTACAATCTACTGAGCAATCTAAATTAATTGAACAACGTAAAAATAATTTACCACCAATTAACTTTGAGTCAAACGAAGATAGTTTAGATGGTTTTGATTTAGCTGAATTTGAACCTAGATAATGTTTGAAAATTTTAGTATACAAAAATATAAAACTTTAAAACACCCTCCTAGTTCATCTTTAAAAACACTGAGTGAAATTAAATTTTTAAACTCTAAACAAATAAATTCAGGCTTTGCACAAAAGTATGATAATATTGAAAGGGTGTTTAAAGATTTGTTTAATAATAAATCCAGGAAATATCCATCTGAGCTTGTAGCTAACTTAATTAAAGAAAGCTCAAAGCCTATTTTAAAAATAAAAAATTACCATAACCGAGAAAGGCCTAATGTAGTGGCAAAAAACTTTGGCATAAATTTACCTTATGTAAAAATGTCATCAGCTCAAACAGCTGCATTCCCATCAGGACACTCAGCACAGGCTTTTTTAATTAAAGAAGTTTTAACCGATATGTACCCTGAAATGAATCCTTTGTTTGTTAAGGCAGCTGACAATATTTCTAAAAGTAGAATTGTTGCAAACGTACATTACAATTCAGATAAAGTTGTTGGTGAGCGACTTGGTGTTGATTTATATAATCACTTAAAAAATATATAAATTTTTGTTTAACTTTACAAAAAATATAATCTAATGGAAATCAAAGTAAAAGACTTAGGGGCGGTCAAAGAAAAGTCTCGTGCAGAAATTGAAGAACAATTACTTCAAAAACATGAAGAAAAATTTGAAAACACTGCAAAACCTACTGAAACTGTAGAAAAAGTTGAAGTAGAAAAAGAAATACCAGCTACAGAAGAACCTGTTGCTGTTGAAAAAGAAAACACTCCCGTGCCAGAGTTAAATGACACAGACGTTCTTTCTTATATTAAAGATAGATATAACAAAGATATAAATTCTGTTGACGAACTATTTGCGGAAAAAGAGGCAAATGAAGAATTACCAGAAGATGTATCTGCGTATTTTAAGTACAAAAAAGAAACTGGTCGTGGTATTGCAGACTTTTACAATTTACAAAAAGACTACAGTAACATGGACGAAGACGATGTACTAGCTAATTATTATTCTGCAACTGAAGAGGGGCTGGATGCTATAGATATCCAAGATATTATAGTAGACAAATTCAGTGTTGACGAAGATGTTGACGACCCTAAAGATGTTAAAAGAATAAGGTTGGCAAAAAAAAGAGAACTTGCGAAAGCTAAAAAGTTTTTGAATGAACAAAAAGATAAATATAAAATTCCGCTTGAGTCGAGTGGGGATGGGTTATCTGCTGAACAACAAGAAAATTTAAATGCTTATAAAAGTTACATTGAGGAATCTCAAACTGTTGAGGAAAAGCAAAAGAAAAGGTATGATTATTTTTTAAATAAAACTGGTGAAGTTTTTAACAACGAATTCAAAGGTTTTGATTTCAAAGTTGGAGAAAATAATATTACTTATAAACCTGGAACTTCTGACGAACTTAAAAATGTTCAATCCGATATAAATAATTTTGTCGGTAAATTCATGGACAAAGAGGGTTTAATTTCAGATGCACAAGGTTATCATCGTTCAATGGCTGTAGCCATGAACCCTGAAAAGTTTGCTCAATTTTTCTACGATCAAGGTGTCACAAATGCTGTAGATAATGTTTCTAGAAAATCTAAAAATATTAATATGGATATGCGACAGGCTCCCCAAACCGTTTCTAAAGACGGAATGAAAATAAGGCCAGTAGGAAATACCGATAGTGGAAGAGGACTTAAAATTAGAAGTATTAAAAGAAGTTAAACATTATTAAATTATTAAAATTATGGCAGTAAATGCAATCCCTGGTTTTGATTTGCAACCAAGTTCACAACAAGTGCCCTTGTCTACAAATTACATTCCTAGCTCAGGTTTTACTTGGGTACAACAATATCTTCCTGACACTTACGAAAAAGAATTCGAGCGTTATGGAAATAGAACAGTAGCATCATTCTTAAGAATGGTAGGCGCTGAAATGCCTTCTAATTCTGACCTTATCAAATGGGCAGAACAAGGAAGATTACACACTAAATATGTCAACTGTACTTCAGGAGCTGCTGCTGCTGCTGGTTCAGGTGTTTGGACAATCAACAATGCTCTTGAAAATTTCAACCCTGCATTGGCTGGAACTCCAAACCAAGCATCTCTTAGAGTAGGACAAACTGTAGTTATTTCTGACAAAACTGTTGGATCTAACCTACAAAACAAAGGTATTATTACTGTAGCACCTACAGCTGCTAATCCAAATCAAGTAACAATTGCTTACTATGAAGGAGGAGGTCAGCAAATGGCTGCTGGTGTAAATTGTGATATCTTTATATACGGTTCTGAATTTAACAAAGGAACTAACGGTATGATAGGTTCTAACGAAGCTGATGATTTCATCTTTGAGAATAAGCCTATTATCATAAAAGATAAATACCAAGTATCAGGATCTGATATGGCTCAAATAGGTTGGATAGAAATTACAACTGAAAATGGCGCTAGCGGATACTTATGGTACTTAAAGTCTGAGCATGAAACAAGACTTAGATTTGAAGATTATTTAGAAACTGCTATGCTAGAAGCTGTACCTGCTGCTGCTGGTTCTGGTGCTGGAGACTTCTTACAAGGAGTTGGTGCTGGAGCATCTGTTGCAAACCTTAATGGTTCTGACGGTGTATTCTTTGTAGTAGGAAATAGAGGAAATGTATTTGGTGGTGGTAACCCACAAAACCTAGCTGCATTTGATTCTATTATCCAAAGACTAGATAAGCAAGGAGCTATAGAAGAAAATGTAATTTTCTGTAATAGACAATTTTCATTTGATATGGACGATATGTTAGCTGCACAAAACTCTCACGGAGCGGGTGGTACATCATATGGTCTATTTGATAATGATAAAGACATGGCTTTAAATCTTGGATTTACAGGATTTAGAAGAGGTTATGATTTCTATAAATCTGACTGGAAATATCTTAACGATCCTACTATGAGAGGTGGAGTAAGCGCTGGTGCAATCAACGGGCTTTTAGTTCCTGCTGGTTCAACTACAGTTTATGACCAAATCTTAGGTAAGAATGCTAAGAGACCTTTCTTACATGTTAGATATAGAGCTTCAGAAACTGAAGACAGAAGATACAAAACTTGGATTACTGGTTCAGCTGGTGGTGCAAGAACTTCTGACTTGGATGCGATGGAAGTAAACTTCCTATCAGAAAGAGCTGTATGTACTTTAGGTGCAAACAACTTCTTCTTATTCCAAAACTAGAATTACCTTAAAGTTTATCTCCGTCTTCGGACGGAGGTACTCTTTATTTTTTATAAATCAAATTAAATTATATTATAATGAAAAAAAAGAATACACAATTAGTAGATAAAGCATATAGACTAACTAGAGAAGAAAGACCACTTTCTTATATGCTTGCATCACGACACTCAGCAAGATCACCACTTTTATATTTTGACGAAGAGCAAGGTCTCAATCGTCCTTTAAGATATGCAAGAAATCAAAAAACTCCTTTTGAAGATGAACAAGATGGAAATGCTATTTTAGAACCTGTTGTTTTTGAAGATGGAATGTTATTTGTTGCTAGAGAAAATCAAATACTACAAAAGTTTTTACACTATCACCCAGGGAATGGAAAGGTGTTTGAAGAAATAAATAAAGCTCATGATGCCGCTATAGAATTAGAGCATGTAGAGCTAGAAATTGATGCGCAAGTTTTAGCTAAAGATTTGTCAACTGAAAAATTAATTTCAGTATGTAGAATACTTATGGGCAATCAATCAAACAATATGACTATACCTGAGTTAAAAAGAGATATACTTATCTACGCTAAAAACTATCCAGAAGATTTTATTGATACAGTAAACGATCCCATGTTACAAATGCAAAATGAAGTACATCAATTTTTTGATGCAGGGTTTTTAAATTTAAGAAATAACAATAAAGATGTTTATTACAATTTACCCAGCAACAAAAAGAAAATGTTGACAGTACCTTTTAATGAAGATCCGTATACAATAACAACATCATATTTAAAAAGTGATGAAGGTATTGAAGCATACAAGTTCTTGAAGAAGCGCTTAAAAAAGTAAATAAATAAAGATTATCTTTGTGGTTTATTAACCCATTAACATTATTACCTATGGAAAAATTTATTAAACTATTTATATCAGGCAGCGGACAAGATGTTGGATATAAACTAATCCCCGTGAACGGAATCGTGGAGATTAAACAAGAAAGCACAACAAAAGTTAACATTTTTTACAATGAACTTTCTAGCGCACAGGCAGCTGGTTCTATTAATTATGGAGCTGACGCAAGTCAAACAGTACCTGCTGTAACTAATGTAGTGCAGTCTTTTGAAATTACTCATGATGCAATTGCAGCTAATACTTCTTCATGGAAAGATTTCTTAAATGAAGCGGTAGAAACATCACTTACGCTTTCATGGCAACAACCAGTTCACACACCATTAGGATATCCTAAGAGTGCTGCATCTGGTAACCCACCTTCTACAATCACTGGAATTGTATCAGGCGTTAAGGCAGCTGGATTACAGACCACATAAGTTTTTTACTTATTAAATTAAAGAGGGGTTACAAAAAAGTAACCTCTTTTTTTTTGACTATATTTGTAAAAACAATTTGAGATGATTAACTCAGTTAGAAATACAGTTTTAGCTATAGCAAATAAAAATAATTATGGATACATAGCTCCACAAGATTTTAATCTATATGCGCAACAAGCGCAAATGGATATGTTTGAAGATTATTTTTATCAGTATAATAGCTGGATAGTAAAACAAAACCAAAGAGTTTCAGGAACAGGATATGCTGATATAGTAAAAAGTTTAGTAGAAGTTATAGATAGTTTTTCTGTAACTAAAGGCTTGTTAAAACAAGGGAACAATATGTATTACTTGCCTGAAGATTACTATTATATTAATAAAGTAAACTTCTACCCTAATTTTATTGTATCAGGAACTAACAATATGAACACTGTAGTTAATCAAGTAGGGGATTCAAACTCTACTTTTATAACAAGCGGAGTTTTACCAGGACAAATAATAGTTAACACTACAGCGGGAAGTACCTACAAGGGTTTTAGTGCTTATGTGGTTAGTGTAGATAGTCAAACACAATTAACCTTAAGCACAAATATTTTACCAGTTGCAACCCCAGCTGCTGCAAGTGGAAATACTTTTTCTATATTCACTACTAATGGTATCGTAGAGGCTGAAAGAGTAAATCAAAACAAAATATTTTATTTAAACAATTCACCTTTAACAGCACCATCTACTGGGTATCCAGCGTATGTGTTAGGAGGTGCAACTAGTGGTATTACGGGAGTTTCTACAACAGGCAAATTAGGCAATAGTATATCTATGTATCCTACTACTTTAACGACAGAAGGCTCGATAATAACTGAATATGTAAGATATCCATTACCTCCAAACTGGACGTATGCTACAGTGTTAGCAGGTGGCGCTCCAGTGTTTAATTCGGCGGCAGCGGATTATCAAGATTTTGAATTACCATTATCAGATGAGCCTGCAATTGTAGCTAAAATTTGTCAATACATAGGTATTGAGATTAGAGAAGCAGATGTTTATCAATTTGGTCAAGCAGAAATAGCAGAAGATAATCAAACACAAGGATAAGATATGGCATATATAAATGATTACGCATATTACGCAAACTCAGGAATTGTTCCTGAATCAAAAAATTGGGGATCTTACCAATATGTTTCTTTGAATGATATAGTTAATAATTTTATATTAATGTATCAAGGGAATAATTCTCTTATTAATAACATTGAAAGATATCAAGTATTGTTTCATGCAAAAAGAGGTATTCAAGAATTGAATTACGATGCAATGAAAGAGATTAAGATATTGCAAATGGATTTAGGTGAAGAGTTAAAATTTATTCTTCCACATGACTATGTGAATTGGGTAAGAATATCTCAATTTGTAAATGGAGTTTTATTACCATTAACAGAAAACATTCAAACAGGCTGGGCTTCTACTTATTTACAAGATAATGATGGTAAGATTATATACGATCAAGATGGTAATGTTTTAAAACCACAAGATTCTCCATTAGACTTATCATTTAGAAGTGGAGCAACAAGCATATACTTAAACGCGGACAGTCCTTATGACGGTCAAGAAGGTTATAATGTGGATGGGTGTTGGTATTTTGATTTTGCAATAGGTAGCAGGTTTGGGTTAAATACTGAAACCGCAAATAATAACCAAACTTTTTCTATCGACAAACAAAGAGGAGTTATAAATTTTAGTTCAGCAAAATCTGGGATGTCTATAGTTTTGGAATATGTATCGGACGGAATGGAAAGAGGGGTAGATGCTGATATTAGTATCAACAAGCTTTTTGAAGAATTTATATACGCATATATTAAGTATTCTATTTTAAACAGTAAATTAGGCGTTCAAGAATATATAGTTAATAGAGCTAGAAAAGACAAGTCTTCTTTATTAAGAAACGCTAAAATAAGATTAAGTAATATTCACCCTGGAAGACTCTTGATGAACATGAGAGGAAAGGATAAATGGTTAAAGTAAAATGCCAATAGTAACTACAAATTTTATCGCTGGTCGAATGAACCAAAGCGTGGATGAAAGATTAGTTCCACCAGGCGAATATGTTTCAGCAACAAATGTAAGGCTAGGAGCAACCGAAACCACCGAAATAGGTGCGTTAGAAAACTCTAAAGGAAACACAAAGCTAACCACTCTTCAATACAATAACGGAACTTTGCTTGCAGCAGACGCTTTATGTATAGGAGCTTTTGATGATGGAGCTAATGAAACCATGTATTGGTTTGTGGCTTCAGACGCAGTGGATATGATTGTGTCGTATGAAGTTAAAACCACGCTAGTAAACTATCATGTAGTTGATACTGGTAATGTTTTAAATTTTGATTCTAAATATCTTATAACAGGTGTAAATAAAATAGGAGACTTATTGTTTTTTACTGATGATAAAAATCCTCCTAGAAAAATTAATATTACAAGGTCATATCAAAATGTTACGGCAGCTGACTTAAATGTTATAGTTCAACCACCGCTTGCAGCGCCTACTATTAGTTTATTTACACAAGCTACTGAAGCAAATTTTATGGAAACTAGAATGATATCTTTTGCTTATAGGTATCAATACCAGGATGAAGAGTATAGTGCGTTATCTCAGTTTACAGATATTGCTTTTGCACCAGGTGTCTTTGCTTACGATCCAGCTACCAACCTTAATAAGGGAATGATAAATATTTACAACGCTGTAAATATTGGATTTAATACTGGTAATTCAAATGTAATTGGAGTAGATTTAGTTTTTAAGTTTGCCAACAGCAATATAATTAATGTAATAGAAAAATTTAAAAAAGCCGATTTTGGTTGGCCAGATAACTCAACTCAAACTCAAGTATTTACAAACAGTAAAATATATACCACTTTACCAGAAAGTGAGTTATTAAGATTATACGATAATGTACCGTTGATTGCGAAAGCACAAACCATTATGGCTAACAGACTTATATATGGTAATTATGAAGACGGAAGAGATGTGGTTGATAGTGATGGTGTTAATTGTAGAATGAATTATGTTGCTGATTTAAATACTGAAGAAATACAAACATCAGACATTGGGACATCGTTAGGAAGTGGATTAGATTACACGATTGATACCACACAAACAGTAGCCAACTCTACTTTAATTTTAGATTTAGCGGGTGTTAGCACTACTTTAAAATCAGGTGCTGTTTTTGCAGCTTCTATTTCATATCAAAAAGATAGGTATACTGGTAACGATGGAACGGTTACAGGTAGTCAAGGATCAACTGTAATAGACTTTATATACACATTACCTCAAGATTTTTCATCAGTTCAAGAATTAGCTACTAGCGACTCTTTTAAATCAGCTATACTAACAGGTTTTCAAACAGTTGGAAATTGCGCTACAGGAACAACTTTAACAGATTCTTTTAATTGTTCGGTTGAAAACCCTGCTGAAGGAGATCCAGATATAACATGGCAAAAAGATGAGTCAGGAATTACAGGGTTAAATCAAGGTATTTTAATAACATCAGGCCCTGGAAGTAATGTTATTACACTACAGCTTCCAGCAATGAGATTTTCTGACATAGAAGGAACAGCGCCTACCCCACCTTACCTGTACGCATACTATAAAATTATTAGCTCTAACGCAACTTTTATAGTAAATTCTAGTATACAAAGTTTACATAGTAACAGAAACTACGAAGTGGGTATAGTGTATATGGATGAATACCTAAGAAGTACTACAGCTTTAGTGTCACAAGGTGTTGACCCTACAGTTTTTGTTCCCGCTAGTAATTCAACATTACAAAATAAAATTAAAGTTACTATTCCTACATTTCAAAATCCTCCTGCATGGGCTACAAAATATAAATTTGTTGTTAAAAAAGCTGAAGGGCCTTACGAAACTATTTATAGTAATTTTTATTATTCTGATTCAACAGACAATTCTATTTATTTTAAGCTAGAAGGTCAAAACCAAAATAAAGTTAAAACAGGAGATATATTAAGGATAAAGGCTGATAGTTCTGGTGCACTTGCTCAATTAGCAGTTGCAGAAGTGTTGGGGGTTGAGGCTAAAGAACAAAATTTTTTAACACCTTCAGCAAACGTAAGAAGTAGCGATAATAGTGTAGAGGCGTACATAGCTGAATTACCAGGGTTGTATATGCAAATGAAACCTACTTCGTTTTCGGTAGACACATCAGATGACACAACTTTTTTTGATAGCGGACGAAGAGTTACTTGCAGAAAAAATAGTGAGGGATTTCCTGGGATTCAACTTCCTTGTTTTAAAACATCAGCTGATGGACAAACAAAAACTAATTTAGCAATTCCTGTAGGGAGTATTGTTAATTTTAATATTGAATTAACTAGAATAGGTCAAAATGGTGTAAATAGAAAATGTGGAAAAATATTTTACATATACGACAAGACTTTTCAAGCTAGTCAAGATTATAATAATATGTTTGATTTTGTCAATGGTGAAAATATAGATTTTAAAGGTGGTACGTTTACTAATTTTGATGATGGAGGTGACCCAACTATTGATTATATAAATACTATAGGAAGCCAAAACCCATCTAGTATTAGAGGAATTCATCAATTTCAGTTTATTACAAGCGATGGTCAAACACCAGGTAATACTAATGAATTACAGCTAGTTGTTATTAGCGGGGTATCAGGATGTTTTGGACAAAAAAATTCGTGTGCAGATGGAAGGATTACAGTTCAAATCGCAGACTCACTAATGATTTTTGAAACCACTCCAATTGACATTGATAATGATATATACTATGAAAATGATACTTGTTATGACATAACAAATAATCGACATATGTCAGGTTCTTCAGCAACTGACCAAAATCAAACTGACGTATTACCAGCTATTGTAAACTTAGGGTTTTTTGATTGCTATGCTTTTGGTAATGGAGTTGAAAGCTTTAAAATTAAAGATTCATTAGTTGGTCAATCTTTTGATTTAGGGCAAAGAGTGACATCTGTGTCATCGCAAGATTTTAAAAAAGCTGACAGGTTTGCTGGGTTAACATACAGTGGCACATATAATGAAGAAACTAATATAAATAAACTTAACGAGTTTAATTTAGGGTTAGTTAATTTTAAAGATTTAGAAGTAAGCTACGGTGATATAGAAATCTTACACGGAAGAGAAACAGATGTTCTTGTTTTGCAAGAAGATAAGATATCGTATGTGCTAGCTGGCAAAAACTTATTATCAAGCGCAGCAGCGGGAGGAGCAATAACTAATACAGCAGAAGTTTTAGGAACACAGATAGCTAGAGTAGAAGAGTTTGGGATTAGTAATAATCCAGAAAGTTTTGTGACTTATGGTTTTGATAAATACTTTACAGATTCAAAAAGAAATGTAGTGTTAAAATTAAGTGGATCTGGGCAACAAGAAAGTTTAGAAGTAATTTCCGAAATAGGAATGAGATCGTTCTTTAGGGATATGTTTACGACTGGATTTCAAACACAAAAGCTAGGAGGTTTTGATCCTTATATGAATGAGTTTGTGTTGTCAAGCAATTCATTAGCTATACCTGTTGCAGTAGTGCCTATTAGTTGTGGTGCGACTATATCAAGACAAAATGTTACAGACGCATCGTCTTACACACTTTCTTTAGGTAATGCTCAGGGTTCTGTTGTGTTTAATTTTGACGTTACAGGAACGGTAAATTTACAAGTGGTTTATAATAGTGTTTCTGTTATTAATCAATCTATAACAGGCTATAGTTCTGTTAATTTTATTAAAAGTTCTTCTACACCAACTACAGCTACGGTAACAATTACACCTACAGGTACAGCATCGTTTGACATTACACCTCAGTGTCCTCAAACATCAGAGTTAAGGATTGTTCAAATAACCTTAGGTTCACCATCAGATGATAATAAGTTTATTCATAACGAATACTATTGGTCAGAAGGTTCTACTAGTAGCCCAGTATCAAGTGAATTAATTAATTTTATAACAGACACTACAACTCCAGTAGAAAGTTGGATTCAAAATATAGGGCAATCTTCTTTAGGGGTTTTTCCACCAAGTGGAGCTACTGTTAAAATGCAGTCAAATAAAAAAGATTTTGATGATTTTGTTTTTGACCCTGCGGTAGATAAATTTAAATATTTAGTAACAGCTGTGGGTTACGTTGAGTCACAATGGGCAACTATTGATGCAGCTGCTACCACAGCCACACCGATTGTAAATCCATCAACTGGCGTGTATGAAGCTTCTTTTACTTACACTAACACAGTGCCTGTAGCATTTCTTTATTTAATATGGGATTATAGAAACCCAACAAGTATAAGTTTAAGGTACGGAGCATCTGCTGATATTGCGTGTTGTTCTGGCCCATCTGCTACATACTTTTTAGACACATCTGATTTCGCAACCGCAACAGCTGTATTTTCAGATTCAACATTACATACTAAAGCAGGTGATCAATATTATCAAATAGGTAATACTGTAAGAAGACAGTTAAATGGCGTGTTAGAATTAGCCACTTCTTGTGGCCCTTGTGGCACTACAATTCCATTGTGCTTTGGTAGTTCGGCAGATGATGTGTGTTGTACGGCGTGTACATATTCCTCTTATAGTTCTTCTTTAATGTCTACTACAAGATCAGGTGCATGTGGGTTGTCTCAAACGGCAACATATTATCATAACGGATCTGGAACAACTCCAGTAGTAAATAATTTTGTTTTCTCTGACGATAAAGGAACTACAAAATTAGGTGTAGGATATTATTCTTTAAGTGCAACTTCAGTAATTTATGTTAACTCTAGCGGAATGGTAGAAAATTTATTAACTTGTTAAAATTATGGCAACTGACAATACATTTTATATAGACGCTACAACTTTTGCAAATGCTACGGCTGTTTATACAGACCAGGCTTTGACAGTAAAAGCAGCTGATGGTTTTTATCAAGCGCCAATTGAAGGAGTTGTAACGTATAGAGAACAAAGCGGAGGTACTTTAGGTACAGCTGCAAACTGTACATGCGCTGTTAGTCAAGTTTTAGATTTTAATACTTCACCTACTAATTTATGTTGTGTAAGCCAAACAGGAGTTACATATTTTATTGACCAAGGAACTACGTTTGATACAACAACAGGGCTATATACAGACGCAACAGCACAAACTCCTGCACCTGACAATACATATCAGGTTAACGGAACAACAACTTACAGAGTACAAAGTGGAGGAAGTTTAGGTGCGGTTACAGCTTGTGCTACATGCCCTGTATCATGTGGCGCTATATCTATACCTCAAGGAGCACAAGGATCTTATAGTTTAAACGTAACCTTAGGAACAGACGTAGGTTCGGTAGTTGTTTATTTTAACCCAGCTTCCGTGCCAGATGGTGTTAGAGGAGTTTACGATAGTACGAGTTACAATGCGTTAGCAAGCCCTACTAATGGATATATAAAATCGACCAGTGGAGTAGCCGATGCGTTTACAATTATAGGTAATGCATCTGACGTATGTCTTCCATCAACACCAAACACTACAACATATAATTACTATGACTCAATCGCTAATAACGCTTGGGTACAAAACGGGACAGAATCAGTAACTATAAATACAGGAGATGTTCAAGGAGGAAGTATAAGTGAATATAGCTCTTTAGTAATACCTAAACCAAATGCCAATCCACAAACTATGGATTTAAAAGCTCTAGGCCCTTGCTCTGGAACAGTATTTGGGTTAGAAATTGTTTGTCCAGCTAGTCTTCCATCTTGGTCGACAAGTACAATTGCACAAAACGGTACTGCTAATTCAGCATGTGCAGGTTCTGGTGCAACTGCATATTTTGTAAAACAATATACAGATAGAAATGATGCTAGTGTGGTATTGCCAATAGTTCATAACTGGGTATTCTCAGACAGTACAGGCGCTACAGTATTGCCTAATGGGTTTTACAAGATAACTGCAACTACTGTAGCTCAAGTAGCTAATGGTGTTGTTACAGCTATCACAGCTTGTTCAGGCGGAAATGTATCATTTTCTAGTTCTGGGGTTCAATCTACTGTTGTTGCGGCATGTGTTGATACAGTAGATGAAACTTATTTCCATAATGGATCAGGTGGTGCAGGATCTCTACCTTCAGCTGGTAATACAGCGTGGTCGGATAACGGAACTACAGTATTACCTAACGGTATATATAAACTTAACGGAACGTCATATTATGAAATTACAAGTGGTAATGGAACTGTAGCAGGCCCGTATAGTTTTGCTTTAGGTGTAGCGTGGACAAGTAGCGTTTCAGCTGCGAGTGTAAATGCTGCATGTGCTTTATCAACCAGTACTACTTTTTATCATAATGGAGGTTCGGGTGTTGATCCTGTGGTTAGTAACACTTGTTATACAGACGCTTGTAAAAGCACAACACTACCAGATGGCTTTTATAAAACATCAAACAGTACAGTTGTAACAATTTCTGGTGGATCTGGAAATGTATCAGCAGTAACAACTTGTGTAACTTATTATTCTTTTGCAGTACACCAAGTAGCTAATCCTACACTAGCTTGTAGTTATAGTGGTACATTAGACGAAACTATTTATACTACAATAGGAACAGGCCCTGCACCTGGCGTTATAATTTATAGTGACCAGTCGGGTACAGCCGTATCTTCAGGAGTTTATGTTTATCAAGTGGTTGGAACAAATGCGTACTTTGCTACGTTAGGCACTGGTGCTGTAGATAGTAACGGAGTACAGAGTTGCCCTTAAATAAATAATTATGTCAGTAACAACATTAACATACAGTAACGATAAAAGAACACCAGGGTGGCCTTCTTTTTATTCATATATTCCCGACTACATGAAAGGTTTAAATGGATTTTTTTATACTTTTAAAAACGGAGAACTTTACAGGCACAATACTAATGAAACTAGAAACAATTATTATAACGTACAATATAGTTCAAGTATAAAAAGTGTATTCAACCCTGAACCTACTCTAGCAATTAAATTATTTAAAACCATGTCTTACGAAAGTGATGACAAGTGGTCAGTAACACTAACAACAGACTTAAATGCAGGTTCAATGTTAGGAACATACTTTGAGCAAAAAGAGGGAGAGTGGTTTACATATATTAGAAGTAATTCAGGAGCAGTAAATTGGAAGCTTAGATCCGCTCAAGGTATTGGAGTTGCTTCTGCTGTATCAGGCCCAACCTCTGCGCGAGAAATTAAATTTACAGAGCCTATTGGTAATATAGTAAATATAGGGGATATTGTGTATGTATCAACAAATAACGCAGGGGTGTACACAACACCAGTGTTAGCGTCTGCAATTGTATCTAAAACAAGCAATAGCATTACTATTGATGTTTCACAGAACCCACCACCTGTACCACCATTAGCAAATCCTCAAGCTGGCGATGCTATATTAGCTTATAAAGATAGTGTTGCGGAGTCAAATGGAGCAAGAGGATATTACATGGAATTTAATATGACTAACGACAGTACCTCAGCAGTTGAGCTGTTTTCTGTAGGTAGTAGTGTGATGAAAAGTTATCCTTAGAATTTCTTATCTTTGTTCATATTTGATAAAATGGAAGTATTAGACTCTAGTGTTGGGCAAGAAGTTTTAAAAAGTATTCCGTTGATTAGAGGAATGATGTGGGAAAAGATTGAAACTTTTAAAAATCAAATAGAACAACTGGAAGGGTGTCTTACACACAAGCCTGGTGAAATACAATCAGACAAATTGAAAGATACATTTCCTATAAAACAACATATAGAAGGAGGAATGTATACAAGAGAAATATTTATGCCTAAAGGAAGTTTAGTTATAAGTATGATACATAAACAAAACCATCCTTC